>UMIH01016488.1_pt1 | contig 99933 bp, 102 predicted proteins | sample 1965771 | NCBI WGS metagenome assembly UMIH01 (sample SAMEA4836120, study PRJEB28245) | human gut metagenome | biome: gut microbiome; material: fecal sample | place: Denmark | collected 2008
CTGTAAGGGAATACAGCATATATGACACGCGCAATCTTCAGGCAGAGCTTGCCAAGAATCTTGATGAGATTATGAATTCAGATACTGCACCTATTACACCTGTAAGCCCAATGCCGTCATTTATGAATAATGACTTTGGCAGTGTCCAGGATGAGGCTGACAAAGACAGTAAGAATGATAGTGACGACAGTGATAATGCTGCTGATGAGCAGATAGACGGCCAGATGAGCATTGCTGACTGGGTGGAGGCCGTACAGGAAGAAAAATACGGCAGCCGGGAGACAAGGGAATTCTCCAAAGAAGAACTTGAGAGAGAGCTTGCAGCAAGAGAGTCCAAAGAAGAAGCATATGACAGGCTTATGGCAAAGCAGAAGGCGGAAGCGGCGAAGACAGGAGTACCTTTTGATGAGGCGAAGGCCAGAGACAATGCCAATCAGGAGCTTATGCTGCAGTCGGTGAAGACAGACCTTGCAATCAGAACAGGTAAGGCAGCAGCGCATATCGAGACGGATGCTGTAAAGCAGAAGGAAGACGGAAGAATATGGCTGTATGCATACAAGAGCAAGCTTGCAAAAGACAGGGAAGAAGCGGCGGCAGAAGAGCAGCGCAGGGTACTGGAGCAGAGGTTCTCTGATGAGGAACATCAGAGGCAGGCACAGAAGGCCATGGCAGATGAACTTGCCAGAGAGGTAAGGGAAGCTATGGATAACAGTGCCGTATCACAGGAGCAGGACTCACAGAAACCGATTCCTGATGCTGAAGATGAAGAATACGGCGAAGAATACGATGACAGTTATGATGACGAATATTCAGAAGATGACTATGACGATGATTATGCGGAAGATGAGTATTCGGAAGACGATGAGTACGATGAAGATGGGGAGTACGAAGAGGACGAGGAGTATGATGTAGAGCCGATTGAGGAAGAAGAGCCATCAGGCGTAAGGGCATTATTCCATTTTGGCAGAAAGAAAAAGTCAAAGCCGGTTGAGGAGGAGCCGGAAGAGGACGAATATGAGGAAGAATATGAAGGCAGTCCTGATGAAGAAGAGCCTGAATATGACGAATCAGAATATGATGATGGAGAAGAGGCGTTTGAATTGGAAATTCCAAAGGAAGTACGTAAGTTTTTCAACAAATATAATGATATGGATGGCGTAACCGAACAGCTGGCAGAGTATTTTGACACTGTCGGTGATGAGATTGGCCGGAATACATCGGAGAGAGGTAATATAATTATCAGCGGCAACAGGAGTGCTGATAAGACAAGTCTTGCCAAGAATATTGCGAGGGCACTTAACCAGCTGTATCCGGAATATCCTAAGAAGATTGCCAAGACTACCGGTGAGAGTATTAACCAGCGTGGAATCGCTAAGTCACTTCCAAGACTTATAGGAACGGTCCTTATTGTAGAAGACGCGGGTTCAATTGTTCCGAAGAGAATCACGGAGCTTCTTGAGGTTATGAAGCAGGATACAGGCGGAATGATTGTAATACTGATAGATTCAGATACAGAGATTAATGTGCTTCTCAGTGTTAATCCTGATCTGGCAGAGAACTTTAACCACAGAATAGTTATCAAGCAGTATGCGGTTGCAGAGCTTGTTGATTATGCAAGAAAATATGCGGGCAAGCGCCAGCATGTTGTAAATGATGATGCACTTACACTTCTCTATATGAAGATTAATAAATTAAGCAAAGAAAAAGAGTATGTAAGGACGGATGAAGTTAAGGAGATTATAGACAAGGCTATTGTCAAGGCAGAACGACGTGCTTCCAGAAGATTATTCGGAAGGCATGTAAGACGTGGCGGAGAATATTTTGTGCTTACCGAGTCTGATTTTAAAGATTGATATAAACCTGTATAACAAGGAGGATTTACAATGAACAACAGTGCGATTGACAATTTGTCAGTTAACGCAATACGTGTATTATCAGCAGATGCAATCCAGAAGGCCAATTCAGGACATCCGGGACTTCCACTCGGTGCAGCACCTATGGCATATGAGCTCTGGACAAAGCATATGAATCACAATCCTAAGGATCCGGAATGGAAGAACAGGGACAGATTTATTCTTTCGGGCGGACATGGTTCAATGCTTCTGTATTCACTGCTTCATCTGTTTGGATATGGTAATCTGTCAGCTAAGGATCTCTCAGAATTCCGTCAGCTTAATTCACTGACACCGGGACATCCTGAATACCGCCACACAGTAGGCGTGGAGGCAACAACAGGCCCTCTTGGCGCCGGAATGGGTATGGCAGTAGGTATGGCTATTGCAGAATCCCATCTTGCGGCTGTATTTAATAAAGACGGATATGATGTGGTTGACCATTACACATATGTTCTCGGTGGAGATGGCTGTATGATGGAAGGTATCTCATCTGAGGCATTTTCACTTGCGGGTACGCTTAAGCTCGGCAAGCTCATAGTATTCTATGATTCCAATAATATTTCAATTGAAGGAAGCACTGATATAGCATTTACAGAGAATGTGCAGAAGAGATTTGAGGCATTCGGCTTCCAGACAATAGATGTTGCGGATGGCAATGATCTTGAGGCAATCGGCAAGGCTATTGAGGAGGCAAAGGCTGACCAGACACGTCCTTCACTTATTACGGTTCATACACAGATTGGCTATGGCTGTCCGGCTAAGCAGGGTAAGGCAAGCGCACATGGTGAGCCTCTCGGCGTTGAGAATGTTGCGGCACTCAGAGAGAATCTTAAGTGGCCGTCAGAAGAGAGCTTTGCAGTACCTGAAGAGGTATATGCTAATTATGCACAGTACGCAGCTAAGGGAGCAGATAAGGAGGAAGAGTGGAATAAGCTCTTTGAAGAGTATTCTGCAAAGTATCCTGACATGCGTAAGCTGTGGGATGAATATTACGGAGACAATGCAGAGCTTGATAAACTTTTTGCATCAGATGAATACTGGGCACGTGGTGAGAAGCCGGAAGCTACAAGAGGTATCTCAGGCCGTGTGCTTAACGAGATTAAGAAGGTAATGCCTAATCTTATCGGTGGTTCAGCAGACCTTGCACCATCTAACAAGACTAACATGGCAGGCATGGGTGATTATTCAGCACAGGACAGAAGCGGCTGCAATATGCACTTTGGTGTGAGAGAGATTGCAATGGCGGCTATCGGCAACGGAATGATGCTTCACGGAGGACTGCGTGCATTCGTGGCAACATTCTTTGTATTCAGTGATTATGTTAAGCCTATGGCAAGACTTTCAGCTATTATGGGAGTGCCGCTTACATTTGTACTCTCACACGACAGCATAGGAGTAGGAGAGGACGGACCTACACATGAGCCTATCGAGCAGCTTGCAATGCTTCGTTCACTGCCTAACTTTAACGTATTCAGACCATGTGATGCAATTGAGACAGAAGCTGCATGGTACGCAGCAATCAAGTCTGACAGGACACCTACCGCACTTGTACTTTCAAGACAGAATCTTGCTCCGATGCCGGGAAGCAGCAGGGATGCACTTAAGGGCGGTTATGTAATTGATGATTCAGCTAAGGAAGTCCCTGATGTAATTCTTATGGCATCAGGTTCGGAAGTAGAACTGGCAGTGGAGGCTAAGAAGCTTCTTGCCGGTGATGGAATTGATGCGAGAGTTGTAAGCATGCCATGTATGGATATTTTTGAAACGCAGAGCGATGAGTACAAGGAGTCGGTGCTTCCTAAGGCATGCCGTAAGAGAGTTGCGGTAGAAGCTCTCTCAGACTTTGGCTGGGGAAGATATGTGGGACTTGACGGAGCGTATGTCACAATGAAGGGCTTCGGAGCATCAGGTCCGGCTAAGCAGCTTTTTGAATATTTTGGATTTACAGCAGAGAATGTTGCAAATGTTGCAAAGAGTCTCTAATTAATTGGTTGAGAAATCAGGTCATATATGCTAAAATATCAGTATATTAATAGTATCAGCATACACTGACCCGATGGACGGCCAATGGGTCAGGGATGGGTATACAATTATTAGGAGGGCTACATAATGGTAGGTAATGTTATTGTTGGACAGTCAGGAGGTCCTACATCGGTTATCAATTCGAGTCTTGTAGGTGTATATAAGACAGCTAAGGACAGAGGAGCTAACAAGGTGTATGGTATGCTCCATGGAATCAAGGGATTATTGGACGGACAGTATGTTGATTTGTCAGAGCACATTAAGACAACACTCGACATAGATCTTCTTAAGAGAACACCATCTTCATTCCTTGGTTCATGCCGCTATAAGCTTCCAGAGATTTGTGATAATAAGGAAGTTTATGAGCAGATATTTGCAAAGCTTAAGGAGCTTGAGATATCAGCATTCTTCTATATTGGTGGTAACGATTCAATGGATACTATCAAGAAGCTTTCAGATTATGCTATATTAATTAACAGTGATATCAAGTTCATGGGTGTACCTAAGACTATTGATAATGACCTTGCAATCACAGACCATACTCCGGGATATGGAAGCGCTGCCAAGTTTATCGCAGCATCACTTAAGGAGATTATCAGGGATGGACTTGTATATGATTACCCAACTATCACTATAGTTGAGATTATGGGTCGTAATGCAGGATGGCTTACAGCTGCTGCGGCACTTTCACGTTCAGACGATTGCGAAGGTGTTGATATGATCTATCTTCCTGAGAAGGTATTTGATATCGCTGATTTTATGGAGCAGGTTAAGAAGAGAAGTGCTACAGGCAAGTCTCTTGTAATTGCCGTTTCAGAAGGTATTAAGGTTGCAGACGGAAGATATGTATTTGAACTTGCTGACCACGTTGAGTTTGTTGATGCATTCGGACATAAGCAGCTTGCAGGTTCTGCTAAGTTCCTTGCGGACAAGATTGGCTCAGAGCTTGGAATTAAGACAAGAGCACTTGAGTTCTCAACACTTCAGAGATGTGCAGCCCACATGACATCACGTACAGATATAACAGAGGCTTTCCAGGTAGGCGGTGCTGCTGTTAAGGCTGCATTCGAGGGAGAGACAGGTAAGGTTGTAGTACTTAAGAGAGTATCTGATGACCCATATATCTGTATTACAGAGACGCATGATGTACATAAGATTGCTAACATCGAGAAGAAGATTCCTCTTGAGTGGATTACAGATGACGCATATGTAACAGATGACCTTATCCATTACATCCGTCCACTGATTCAGGCAGAACTTTCACCAATTATGGTTGATGGTCTTCCAAGACATCTCAGACTTGGTGATGAATAAGATAATAATTGTTGAAGATTGGGGCTGCATATATTGATTATATGCAGTCCCATTTTTAAAGTATGGAATTAAAGTATCCGTGTAAAGTATCCGGGAGGGAATATGTCAGAGAAAATATTACTGTTTGAAGTATCATCCGCTGTGAGTTCCAAAGTTCAGAAAATAGCATCACAGATGCGGATTAAGACTAAAGTTGCAGATAAAGCGGAGTATGGAAAAACAATAGGAATGATTGCCGAAACAGATGATGCGGTAAGCAGCGCAGGTACAGCATTTAGTCCGGATAAAAGCCTTATGGTAATGTGCGGGCTTACGGAAAAACATATGGACAGACTGTTGTTTGCATTGAGAAGGGATAATGTTGACATAGGTTACAAAGCAATACTTACAAAGACTAATGCATCATGGAGTGTATCCAGAATGTATGCCCACATGGAGCTTGAGCATAAGCTTACACATTAATACGGTGGGTCAAGATTCTTCTGTATGCGCTTAAGAAAATCATAGAGCTGCTCAATCTCTTTTTTGGAGAAACCTTTAGTAATCTGGTTATCCATTTTCTTAAAATATGGTACAAACAACTCAAATACATCACGACCCTTATCTGTTATGACAAGCTTCTTAAGACGGGCATCTTCGGGACAGCCTACACGCATTATAAGTCCGTGGCGCTCCATGACCTGAAGTGTATTGGTTGCTGTGGCGCGTGATATATCGAATTCATTCTCAATGTCGCGCTGGAATACATCCGTATCTTTGTGAGCCATAAGGTATCCGAGAATATGGCACTGAGGCTGTGTGAGAGCTTCTGACTTGCCGATCTCACTGATAAAGCAGGATATGTATCTGTTTATTTTATTGTGAACAACACGAAATTCATGACCAAGTCTTTTCTTCACGCGAAACTCCATTCATATGCATCAGATTGTAAACAGTTTTCATTTTAATTTGTAATAAGGCGGATGTCAAGCAAAGGTCACAAAATGTACACAAATAGCGGCTTGACATTAAAAAAATATTGTATTATTATTGTTAGCACGCTAACATATTAACATTGTTGAAATCTATTGAAAAGGAAGTGGAAGAATATGATTAAAACGCTGGCGGCACATATTAAAGAGTACAAAGCAGCTTCAATTGCGACGCCTATATTCATGATTCTTGAAGTAATCATGGAGACAGCGATTCCCGTGCTTATGGCATCAATCATTGATAAAGGTGTCGAAGCGGGCAACATGAAGCATATATATACGGTTGGTGCAATGATGGTTGTTGTCGCGGCACTTGGACTGTTATTCGGTGTGCTTGGCGGCAAGTATGGTGCCAAGGCCTCTACAGGATTTGCAAGGAACTTAAGGAAGGCAATGTATGAGAACATACAGACATTTGCATTCTCTAATATTGATAAGTTCAGTACTGCAGGTCTTGTAACAAGGCTTACAACCGATGTGACCAATGTACAGAATGCATATCAGATGATTCTGAGAATGTGTATGAGAGCGCCGTTTTCACTTATCTGCGCAATGGTAATGGCATTTATCATTAATGCGAGACTCGCAAGCGTATATCTGATAGCAGTAATAGTACTTGGGTGTGCGCTTGTGCTTATTATGAGCAGGGCAACGAAGTATTTTGGAATGGTGTTTGAAAAATACGATGACCTTAATGCAAGCGTTCAGGAGAACATATCAGCAATCCGCGTTGTCAAGGCATATGTACGTGAGGATTATGAGAAGGATAAGTTCAAAAAGGCGAACGGCAACATTTACAATATGTTTGTAAATGCCGAGAAGATAATTACGCTCAACGCACCTCTTATGCAGACAACGGTCTATACATGTATCCTCTGCATAAGCTGGATGGGTGCTAAGATGATAGTCGGAGGCTCCCTTACGACAGGAGAGCTGATGAGCCTTCTTACATATTGCATGAATATCCTGATGAGCCTTATGATGCTCTCGATGGTATTTGTAATGATAACGATGAGTGCGGCAAGTGCAAGACGTATTGCTGAGGTGCTTAATGAGAAAACTGATATCTGCAATCCTCAAGAGCCTGTATATGAGGTTGCTGACGGAAGCGTAAGGTTTGATCACGTTAATTTTGCATATGGAAAGAATGCCGCAGAGCCTGTACTTAAGGATATTAACATCAGTATAAATGCAGGTGAGACGATTGGCATTATCGGCGGAACCGGAAGCGCAAAGTCAAGTCTTGTCAATCTTATAAGCCGTCTGTATGACGTTAACGGAGGTGCCGTATACGTTGGCGGAAGGGATGTAAGAGAATATGATATCGAGACGTTGAGAGATGAGGTATCGGTTGTTCTTCAGAAGAACGTCCTTTTCTCGGGTACAATTCTTGATAATCTCCGCTGGGGCAATAAGAATGCAACGGAGGAAGAATGCAGACGTGCCTGTGAGCTTGCGTGCGCGGATGAATTTATCGAGAGATTCCCTGACGGATATAAGACATATATTGAGCAGGGCGGAAGCAACGTATCCGGCGGACAGAAGCAGAGACTCTGTATCGCAAGAGCACTGCTTAAGAAGCCTAAGATTCTTATTCTTGATGACTCTACAAGTGCTGTTGATACGGCGACAGATGCCAGGATAAGAAGCGCATTTGCAAAGGAAATTCCCGATACTACGAAGATTATCATTGCGCAGCGAATCTCAAGTGTTGAGCACTGTGACAGAATAATTGTGCTTGATGACGGAGTGGTAAGCGGATTTGGTAACCACGATGAGCTTATGAAGTCCAATGAAATCTATCGTGATGTATATGAGTCACAGACCGGTGGCGGCGGTGACTTTGATGAGCCTGGGAAAGTATGAAAAACAGATTACAATCTGTAACAGATTGATATCTGATTTTCATACGCAAGATTTGTGCTTACGCACAAACTTGATATGCGCAAAAGGCAGCGCAGGAATGGAGAATAATGTGAAAAATCAGCCTGATATCTGATTTTTCACACAGCTATTTGTGCCGCAGGCACCACAAATAGCATCTATCGCAGAGCCAAATCTGACATTTGGCTCGCGACTCCTCCGGCACTTTGTGCCTGCGGAATGGAGGATAGTATGGCAGAGAAAGTACGTGAATTCAAGGGCGGACCGGGAGCAAGGGGACGCGGACCAAGACCGAAGGTAGCTAATCCCGGCAAGCTGTTTAAAAGAATCATGCAGTATGTCATGAGAAAATATACTGTTCATATTGCAGTAGTTGTCATATGCATATTTGTCGGTGTGCTTGCCAGTGTACGCGGTACACTCTTTATGCAGACACTTATTGATGATTATATACTCCCTATGATGGGAAGTGCAGACCCTGACTTTGGACCGCTTCTTGCAGCGATGGCAAGAGTAGCGGTGTTCTATGCGATTGGTGCGCTGTCAACATGGGTTTACAGCAGAATTATGGTTAATGTCACACAGGGAACACTAAGAGACCTCCGTCAGGATCTGTTTTCCAACATGGAGGGACTTCCGATAAAGTTCTTTGATACACATGCGCATGGCGATATCATGTCAATATATACTAACGATATTGATACACTCAGACAGATGATAAGCCAGAGCATGCCGCAGCTTCTTAACAGTGTAATTACGGTTGTCAGTGTATTTATAAGCATGATAGTGCTCAATGTTCCGCTTACGGTTGTTACATTGATTATGGTTGCAGTTACACTTACATCTACCAAGGCAATCGCCGGAAGAAGCAGTAAATACTTTATTGCGCAGCAGAAGGAGCTTGGCAGGGTTAACGGCTATATAGAGGAAATGATGGACGGACAGAAGGTTGTCAAGGTATTCTGTCATGAAGAAGAAAGCATAGAGAATTTCAACAGACTTAATGATAAGCTCTGCGAGAGTTCATATAATGCCAACCAGTTCGCTAACATCATGGGACCGGTAACCATGCAGATTGGCAACATAAGCTACGTTGTGTGTGCAATGGTCGGCGGTGTGCTTGCACTTAACGGCTTTGGCGGCTTCACTCTTGGCGGGCTTGCGAGCTTCCTTACATTTAATAAGAGCTTCAACCAGCCTATCAACCAGATGAGCCAGCAGCTTAACAGCGTTATAATGGGCCTTGCGGGTGCAGAGAGGGTATTCAGGCTGCTTGACGAGGTTCATGAAGAGGATGAGGGCAATGTAACTCTTGTAAATGCAAAGCTTGAGAATGGTGTTCTTACCGAGACTGACGAAAGAACCGATATGTGGGCATGGAAAAATATACATAAGGACGGAACAGAGGAGCTTGTTGAGCTTAAGGGCGATGTTGTATTTGATGATGTTGACTTTGGATATAACCCGGATAAGATAGTCCTTCACGGAGTAAATCTGTATGCGACACCGGGACAGAAGATTGCATTTGTAGGTTCGACAGGTGCGGGAAAGACTACTATTACGAATCTTATTAACCGTTTCTATGATATTCAGGATGGTAAGATAAGATATGACGGAATAAATATTAACCATATCAGGAAGGATGACTTAAGACATTCTCTCGGAATAGTTCTTCAGGATACGCATCTGTTCACGGGAACAGTACGTGATAATATCAGATACGGAAAGCTTGATGCAACTGACGATGAAGTTATTGCAGCAGCAAAGCTTGCCAATGCGGACAGCTTTATCAGAAAGCTTCCTGACGGCTATGACACGGTACTTACGGGTGACGGTGCTAACTTAAGCCAGGGACAGAGACAGCTTCTTGCCATTGCAAGAGCCGCAATAGCAGACCCTCCGGCACTCATACTTGACGAGGCGACAAGCTCAATTGATACAAGAACGGAGCGGATTGTACAGGACGGAATGGATAAGCTTATGAAGGGCAGGACAACATTTGTAATTGCCCACAGACTTTCAACAGTGCGTAACTCAGACTGCATCATGGTGCTTGAGAACGGACGGATAATAGAGCGTGGCAATCATGACCAGCTCATGGAACTTAAGGGAAGATATTACCAGCTGTATACGGGAGGACTGGCTGCCAGCTAATTGCCGGCAGCCTTATCTATTACTTTTATCTGACTCCATCTGCCACTGATAAATCTTGTCGTAAAGCATATTCCACGTACAAACCAGTCACACGCCATACCTATCCACACTGCAATCGGACCGAAGCCGAATACGCGGCAGAGGATTGTAACTATAAGAACACGGCAGGTCCACATTGTGATTGATGATACAATCATTGAGAACTTAACATCACCGGCGGCACGCATTCCGTATGCAAGGCTGAATGAGAATATCCACGGAATAGGCTTTATTATTGATACGAAGGTCGACATTTCTATAAACATACGCGTGCTTTCAGGTGTCATGTTGCCAAGCACCGCAAGCGGTCTTGTTGCAAAATAGGTGAGAGCACATGAGATGATAAGTGCAACCTCGGCGTATTTGGCAAGCTTTATTATGTATCGCTTTGCTTCGTCAGGTCTGCCTGCACCCATACACTGGCCGACGATGGTTATTGTTCCGAGACCTATGCCGATTGCAGCCATACTGTTGAAGGATTCAAGTATTGTCTGCATGGCGTTGGCGGCAATGGCGTCTGTTCCGAGTGTGGATACGGTAGACTGGATTGCAAGCTTGCCGAACTGGAACATTCCGTTTTCAATACCGGTAGGTATTCCGACACTTAAGATAGTGCCGATAAGAGCCCATTGCGGGCGCACTGACGAGTAATTGCTGATGACAATCTCCTGCTTAGGCTTACGCAGGCTGTAAAGCACGACAACGGCACAGAAAGCACGTGAGACAAGTGTTGGAATTGCGACACCTTCAACGCCGCAGTGCAGGCCGAATATGAGGATTGCGTTACCGGCTACATTTACGACATTGGCAACCATGGAGATTGTCATTGGATATTTGGAATTGCCACATGCGCGGTAGAGTGCCGCACCTGCATTGTAGAGCGCAATAAAAGGATATGAAAATGCCGTTATTACAAGGTAAGTAAGTGCATTATTCATGATTGCCGGCTCAACGCTTCCGAATATTAATGAAAGCAGCGGTCTCCTTAATATTACTGCAAATGCTGTAATTATCAGTGAGATTGCAAACACGGAAAGTAAAAGCTGCTGGCCGGATTCGTTGGCTTTTTTGTGGTTGCGGCTTCCGATGTACTGTGAGCATACGATTGCCCCGCCTGTTGCAAGTGCTGAGAATACCTGTATGATAAGTGTGTTTATCGAGTCTACAAGAGATACCGCCGAGATTGCGGTCGGACCTACGGTACTGACCATAAGTGAATCCATCATGCCCATGACGGAATTAAGAATCTGCTCTATTATGAGCGGTATGATTAATTTGAAAATATCTTTATTGCTGAACATACTTTTCCTTTCCTGTAATAAAAGCTTTTCTGTAATAAAAAAGACGGATGATTAAACATCCGCCTTTGGTTTATCTGTGTCTTCTTCGGTTATATGATCTCCTGCGGTGCTTTCTCATCTTATTATCATGTACGGTGTCAATTATCTCGAAGATTATAAGAACCGCAATAATCATAATTATAACATGCCATATATTGATGACAAGGCAATTTTTTTGGCTCACTACAGAAGAAGTACTCTCTTGAATGTAAGGGAGATTGGTATCTTTGGTGTCGGACTTCGGAGTTGTAACGAGAAGTGTGGCTGTTCCGACTTTGTGACTGCCGTAGTTGAATGAAACATCTGCCGTGAAGTCGTAGTTATTATCAGATGCTTCGCTGTTCTCGGAGACGGATATATCAATATCAGTAATTGAGGCACTCTGAGGAATATCCACATAAGCCGAATCCATGGAGAATGATATCCCGGCGTTGCCAAACACTTTGGAATTGTAGTAGTTGGAGCTGTTAAACAGCGAGCTTACATCGCTGCTGGATATTGGAGCTTTTTTAAAATTATTAAATCCGTAATCAAACAGTGCTTTGGAATCAACATATCTTGATGCGTCATCTGATTCGCGGAACACAACGCATATAAGCCTCATATCATCTTTCTGTGCAAATGTGATAAGAGTATATCCCGACTCATCCGTAAAGCCCGTCTTACCGCCTTTGAAGTACTCATACTGATATCCGTTGCTGTTTGCCATGCCATGGCGCTGCCTGAAGTAACGCGTCTCAGCAGTCTTGTTGGTAGGAGGTATGCTGTAATTTACGGAAGAAGATATCGTCATGAATGTAGAGTTGTTAAAGCATGCGCGTCCAATCATTGCAAGATCATAAGCAGTCGTATAATGATTGGTATCGGAAAGACCGTTAGGGTTGTTAAAATGTGTGTTAAGTGCGCCGAGTTCCCTGGCACGCTCATTCATCATATCTGAAAATGCGGGAATGCTTCCGGCGATGTATTCGCCAATTCCGTAGGCAACTTCATTGGCTGACTTAAGAAGTGTGGCATAGAGAGCCTGTTCCATTGTGAACTGCTCACCTTCACGTGTGCCTGTATTGGCCTCATCCCACTTATAACTGTTGGCAGCTGCCTTGGAAAATGTTATCACATCATCAAGAGAACTGTTCTCAATTGCAAGAAGAGAAGTCATTATCTTGGTTGTACTTGCGGGATATGCACGCGAGTGGCAGTCCTTCTCATATAAAATGGCGCCTGTGTCTGCATCTATAAGAATGGCACTTCCGGCAGATATCGTTGGTGATGCGGGCCATTGATTATCAGAACTGCCCTGGGAATTGCCGGTTGTATCGGTTGTACCGGTTGTGCTCTGCACAGTGCCATTGACGGCTGATGTTGCAGCATTGGAAGCTGCGGTTGAAGCCGTGGCAGCGGATACCGATAACGCAGCTGAAGCTGATATTGTTACGGCACAGAGCGCTGCAGCGGTTGAGCGCAGTAATGTTTTCCTGATATTATGTAGCTTTATTTTATTGAAATTCATCCTGTTAATCCTCATTATTAATTTGATTATGTTTTAAGGCTATCTTTAAATTATATTGTAAAATGAAAAAACGTGCAATAGCACATTTGGTTTTGGCGGACAGTTTTGGTAGACTTTTGTGGAGATTTCATATAATATAGATTTTAATGTATATATTTTCAAATTGAAAGGAATGGAATATGCGTCTTAGAAATGTACCCGGTGCAAGGGATGTTATGGAAGAAAGCGGTTTTGTGTTCACTGAGCCGGCAGGGATGAGCGGAACATGGAATGAAGTATTTGGCAATGATAATCCTATTTACATAGAAGTCGGAATGGGAAAGGGACAGTTTATAACTACGCTGGCCGAGCAGAATCCGGATATTAATTATGTAGGAATTGAAAAGTATTCAAGTGTGCTTCTTCGTGCTGTAGAAAAACAGAACGAGAAACAGCTTCCTAACCTTAAGTTCATAAGAATGGATGCGGAGAATATAAAGGATGTATTCGGTGAACATGAGGTTGGACGCATTTACCTTAACTTTTCAGATCCGTGGCCAAAAGACAGGCACGCGAAGCGACGTCTGACATCAAGACAGTTTTTTGACCGATATGATTATATTCTTGCTCCTGACGGAGAAGTACAGTTCAAGACAGACAACGTGGATCTGTTTGACTGGTCACTTGAGGAGATAGGAGAGACAAAATGGAGACTTACAGCCCAGACGCATGATCTCCATAACGATGCGGTTCTTAACGAGGGCAATGTCATGACAGAATATGAAGAGAAGTTTTCTTCAATGGGTAATCCAATCTGCAAGCTGATAGCTGTAAGGCAGACCGGAGATATACAGGCATAGTTATTATCTGATGCAGGGACAAAAGGCCGGAATCCGTATGAGTCCGCTCTTAAGCGGGGGAAGCCTTTTGTCCTTTTTGTTAACAGTTATTCCTGAAGATGCATATAATAATGTAACATCGTTAATCAGTGCAATAGGTATCAGGATGCGCAGAAGATTTTATAGCCGGATGGATTTGTTTATGTATAAGAATTGCAAATTCAACAGATGCTTAATAAAAATGAAAAATTCTTATCGCGAAATCTACAAAATTATTAATTCAGACCCCTGCCATACTAATCCCAAACCGCTGAAAAAGCGCTAAAACAGGGGCTTTACGGGGAATTGTACAAATTGTGCCAAAAAATTTTAAAAAATTTTAAAAAAGTACTTGCATTTTTTGAAACCATCATATATAATAACCATTGTGTTCAGCAAGTGAACAAAACATGAAAGCTTCCTGAACAGTAAAATTTATCACATGCGCTTCTAGCTCAGTTGGTAGAGCACCTGACTCTTAATCAGGGTGTCCAGGGTTCGAACCCCTGGAGGCGCACTAAGAAAAGCACTGTTTTTGCAGACGTAGGAGCTGCGGGGGCGGTGTTTTTTGTTTGCCTTTTTTAGGGGGCGGAGAATCAGGGTGCTTTTACTTTAGTTTGCTAAAGTTTTTCCCGAGAGTGCCGTTTCGGGAAAAAATAAAAAGTGCGATTTTATCAGTAAACATGCGGCTTGAGTGGGATTTTGACTTGTATTTTGAGACCACGTATTACAAAACCGTGGTCGGGGACTTAAGGAAGGGGGTAAAATTACCCCCTTTGCTGCGCAAATCCCCCTTATCAGATCTAAGTATCGAACCCGAATTATAACCTAATTTATAAATCAAAAGATGATTTGTAAATTAGATTATAATTCCGCCCTGCCTGCGGCAGCCCCGCGAACTTACTTTAAATAATTCAGTCCCGCGGCCATGAAGGGTGTTGCTCCGGTAAGCTATCCTAAAGAATATAGTTTAACTCTGGCTGTAGATTTATTAATAATTCTTCTTGTCAGTAGTGCAGGCATAACAGGAACCCGGGAATAATATCAAGTGAACGGAGCAGAGCAGGGTAATCAAGAGTACTTGAATTACTGTGTACTTCAAGTACTCGGCTAATAGCTTAGGGTTTTTGGATGCTGAGGGCGCCCCTGTAAAGGACAAGCGTTGTTGCTGCGCAATCCTTGACAGGGGCTAACTGCCGCCGGGCAAAGCAGCACATAAAACGAGGGGCACCCCTGAAGGGTACCCCTCGTTCTCTGAGCTGCTTTCAATCTGCCGTCAGGCTTTCGGCTGCTAGTGTTTTTAAGTCAAAGCTAAGACCATGCGCCCGAAGATCTTCATAATCTTTAAAACCACATTGCATAGAATAAATATCCAAATAATCCGGTATTGGCATTGTTCCAATATTTGTTTTTATCAAAAACTGCGATAATGCAATTTGAAGAACTTCCTGGTATTGTTCATTCGTTCCTTGAGCATAACAATAACAACAATTATCACAATCATGATCACAAATATTATTTACACTTAATTTATTACACTCAATAATTGCTTCAATTCTTTCATAAGCTTCAAATCTTTCCATTATTATTTTCTCCTTACTTATTATGATAATTAAATTGTCTAAAGTAGATATCATCTAAACGATAGATATTATAATTCATCAATTCCATTGCTTTTGCTACATGCAAATATCCTTTAAGCACTTCATAATCTGCATGTCCGGTTAATACTCTTAAACCTTCCATCTGTCCACCGCCCATAAAAAAACTTGTAGCAAATGTATGTCTACATAAATGCGCATGAAAGCGATCTATTCCGGTTTGATTCTTGATTTTAGTACACATACGCTTGATAGCTTCAGAATTAATAGGTTCCCCGGATTCTAAGTAAAAAACATTATCTTTTCGATTTTTTCGATACTGAGTTTTAATATATCGCTGAAGCTCATTCATTAACGCTGGAGGAATTGGAACATAACGACTTTTATTTCCCTTTGACTTGAATATTTCAAGTATTCCGGTATCCGGCATCACATCCCGGATTCTAAGCCGGACTATTTCACCAGATCGCAAACCACAGTCAAGCAGCAGGTGAAATATTATATAATTACGCCGCTGCATAGTCATCTGAGTTAGTATATAATTATCAATCCGCTTTACTTCTTCTTCTGAAAGTGGAAGTACAGGCGCAGGATCAGCCCGGGGCAACCGGACACGCTTAAAAGGATTAATCGGAATTATATCAAAATCATACATCCAGTTAACAAAAGAGCGCACAGCTCTTACATATGTATGTATTGATGTCATAGATATCCCGGAGCTCTTAAGATGCATAATATAATCTTCAATTAATGCCTGATCAATGCAGCATTCATCTATTACATCATTATCATTGCAGAAATTAATAAAACGCTGCACATTATCGGCGTAATATTTCAGTGTCTTTTCGACACAATAAACACGCCTATTTTTTAAAAACTCCTCATAACAATCTTGTAACATTACAACAATTCTCCTGTATCAAAATCTATAAAGCCCATGTTTCTGCTAATTTCGGCAATTGGATTTTGTAAATCTTCCTGGCTAAACTCGTAAGACTTCCGGACTTTATACTTTTTCATATTCTGTATATCATTATCATTAAGCATTACAACGGCATCAACCGCATCCTGTAATACATCATCCTCATTGATGCCCTTAACATATAGATTATATGTAATAATACTATTAGTCATACGCTTCTTTACGGCATCAATAGACTTATTGCGGCTATAATCTCTAACAAGTTTAAGCTGCTTCTTAGATCTGCGTACTTCCATCTGCTTAGTTGCTCTTAAAGCTTTCCAAAAAGCACAATAATCACATCTTGACTTATTAACATCTGAATCAGGGTCAATAAGCCGAAGTGTAGCTCTGGTTAAATATTCAGTAATTAAACGGCGATTATCCATGTAGTCATATATCCGGGCACATTCACAATATTTCTTATTATCTTCCTTTTCGATTAAACAATATGACTTGCTGCTTTTCCTGGTTGTCTGAAATTCAACATTAGTAATAAGAGTTACAGGCGGGGTTAATCTATCCGCTAATATGCTTATAGCGTCATAATTCAAAACTTCCTGAGCTAATAATCTATTACATTCTGCTTTAAGCGATTCATCAGCTCCATATTCAACATAGAACATCAACCTGCAGGCATCCAGCATTACCCAGCGCCCAATGTCATACAATTTGTTATATACATAGAAATCATATTCATTTATCATCTTGTTATCTTTCCAGATTTGTAAAAACCAAGGCTTTGCCTGCTGTTCAATAACTTCTTTTGACTTTAAATATATACGGACAAAGCACTTATCAGAACGTCGGCCTAAGCTAATATAATCATTTTCATACGCATCATTACGCTTGAAATGATAGAGATATTGAACACTTTTAAATCTGCTGACTTGCATTTTTGCAAAGTTATCAATACGAAAGAACTGTTCCGGATTCTGTAAGTAGTTAGTATGCCATGCGTAATCGACACGATTTTCTTTTACTGATGTTATCGTTAATCCAAAAAACTTACATACAGCTTTAACAACATCATAAGAATATTCAAATGCTCCGATTGTAGTATCTAACCATAAAGGCCTAGACCTCAACTGAACTATTACCTGACTTGTAACCTCAGTTGGGACTGTCTCGGCAATGAATATATCAAATATCTCAGGACATTCGATGCAGTACTTATACATTCCAGAGAAAGTAAAAGCACGGTAATTAAGCTGCGCATTGCATCCGGGAATTGACAGAGGAACAACATCACAGAAATCAGCTGCTTTAAACTTATTAAAATACTCACGCAACTTCTTAACATTCAAATTAGATGATGCAGCGGTAAAGTCATCCTGAAGCAGCACAGAATAATAAAAGGTATCAATATTATGCAGAAAATTTTTGCAATTCTTATCAAGCCAGAAAGATTTATCTTCCTGGCTCAATTCAGAATATATTCTGCATTTCTGATACCTTGAATCAATCATGTTATTTATTTTCTCCTCAAGAATTTTTTAGCCTTACGGCTTGGCTTACCTACAGCTAAATCATTACATATACGGCCAGAATCAAGCCCTTTCCTAACAATTGCTTCCTCGTTGCTGATGAAATTAGAACATGAATCTTTATCAACCATTTCAGAAGTATCATAAGCATTATAGGCTGAATCTTTAACGAACCACCAAACATGATCCTGACGCTTCAACATTGAAGCATTAGACGCATTTTCATAGTCCCAGGCGTCATATATTTCTCCGTGTTGCAGGCGCCAATACTTATGACAATCGATCACGCGTGTTGTTATACTCCGCCATATTTTATCGACCATAAAGAATCGCTGCGCCGTACACATAATGTATACATGCCTTTTGCGCTGCTGACACAACAAGCCTATCAGCTCTAACGGAAAGTTTGAGTAATTGCGGTGCGACAACACGCTTGATATCTCATCAATAATTACTACAGTTCCTTGATAATCGCTATCCTGAGTGCCAAGATCTACAAGCTGATTAAAATTAACAAGCGGCGTGTATGGTATGCCATTCAACTTGATATTGCTTATGAACTGAATCGAATCGCCATATTTCTTGTATAGCAGTGTTGCTTGATTTGCTAATGATAAAGTCTTGCCATGCCCGAACATACCAACGAACATATCAATACCGAAGTAATTGAAGTTACGATACTTCTTGTGCTTGAAATAATCGTAAATATCCTTAACGCTGTAAATTGCTATATTATGTAAGTTATGAATAATACAGTCAGTTAATTTACAGCAAAGCAGCACAACAACAGTGATTAAAATAATTGCAATTTTTAGCTTCATTTGACACCTCTTACAACTTCAAAAGTCCATTGCAGGAACTGAAACAGAAAATAAAGAATTATCAACTGAATCAGAAATTCCGGTCCGAATTCGACTTCCTTAAATAATCCTTCTGCTAATTCGTACAACATTAAAACTTCCTCCTTCTCAATTTTGGAACCATGTTAACAATTATAAATTTGGCAACATCCCACATGAAATACAAAAGACCAAGGTTGTAAGCCATGCACGCAAGTTGTTGCAGGTTGAAACTTTCCCATTCAGATATGAACTCAAATACCATTGTTACCTCCTACCTTTTAAACAAAACCAATGCGAAAATATCTATTAAAAAAGCAAATATAATTAATTGCCAGAACGATATATTAAATCCAAATATGTTAAACGAATGACAAAACAGATCATACGTCCATAGTATTAATTGATGCACATATTCCATCAATGTACCACCTTCCAAATGACAACAATGCAGGATGCAGCTATCATTGCAATAATGCAAGTCCAAACCGGAGCTGGAAGAAAACTAAAAGTTTCCTTAAATAGTGCAATTAATCCATCATCACCCAGCAGGCCGAAACCATTCTTTATGAATCCAATAATTCCACTCATAGATGCAGAATCAAATTCTACAGAATAATTCTTACCATAAGAACCGCCGGAAGTATCGCCGGTAATAGCTTGACCATTGCCACCGCCAACAGATGAATCACCTTTGATTTGGTCATAACCACTAGTGACAGTGCCAGAACCATTACCAAACGCCGGAATACCTTCAGTAGTGACAGTATCACGCGTTATTTTGACACGTACCCAATCGCTATATGAATTGCCAACTACATTGCGTAAATAGAAATACATAGGTTCTTTGATATAAGATACAGAACCGCCCATGATGCCACCGTCAATAACTTCATCACCTGATTTTTGAACAATATCTTTAAATGTTGATTTTGACATTGTATAAGAATTGCTTCTAAGAGTATCAACAGTATTAACAAGCTGCTTAGATGCAAGTTGTTCATGCCAATTAGGCGAAAAAGGATTGAAAGGCGTGTTCGCCCACTGTACAGTCAATTGTGTATATATTTCAGTCTTATAATTGGATATATCAACATCTTCTGACTGATTCCATGTGAAAATAACATCAGAATCAGCATAATCAAAACGTCCATATTTATTAGATGAACTAGTATCAAGAAAATTAGCGGCCGTAAAATTAACAGCAAGATCTTGCGGAACTTCAATATCTGGATCATAAGAACTGAAATTATCACCATTCAGAAGCCCGGATGTATCACCGGTATTAAAATAATTCTCAGCAGATTCTTTAGAATCAAAATATGGTAGATTAGTTTCAATTTCTGAATTAAAATACTTTTCAAAAGTTGACTGATCAACAACAACACTACCCGAATTGCCTAAACAATTATACCAAGTTCCATCCGAAGTATATGATATTCCAAATCTTGTTTTATCTGAATTTATATCTGCAACTTCACCATTTTCAAACTTTGCAAAGCGCAACTGATAAGCATCAGTATAATAATATTTATAAATCAAAAGATTTTTATTTGAATCAGCGACATCTTGACTAATAAACATAAATTGTACATAACTACCGCTTAAGTTACTAACATCAATAAACTTATAATAAAAATCTGACAATGTAATATTACCCATATGCTTAATACAATCAGACTTTACATCTTCCAAAGACAGAATATTTGCAGCATATATCTTAAACGGCATCAAGAACATCATCACCACAGCAAGCAACACAGCAGCTACATTAATTTTCATTCTACCCTTCATGATCGCACCTCACCGAATAATAAAACAGCCAGACAGCACCTAATACCAAACCTAACAACACCCAGAAAAACAAATTATTATCCTGATACCACAAATTCAATGATTGCAAATAGTCCTGTATTATCATTTCAATCCTCCTCATTTAAAAAAAGGGCATAGCCTCGACTATACCCTTTAGTTTTGCGCGCAATATGCAGCCGCCTGTACTACTTGGCTGCGCGTTTAATCTTTCTGAAAATACCAATTCCTGCCGGAACCAGTGTGCCGCAAGCAAGCACAATAGCAAGTAATGCATTACTTGTTACAAGATTAAGCACCCAAGTAAATAATGTTGTACAATTTTCAAGTGCTGTAGCAAGCCAATCCATAGCTTTAGCTCCTCCTTCCATGTTACCTCCTTTATGGAATCTGGTTAAACCAGATAATCCCTAACTATTTCTTATTAGTTACAAAATCACAACCATCAATCTTAAGAACAGATTGTCCATTACGAACCGCCATTTTGAAATGCGCCTTAGCCTGACAAGGAATACCAACAGCCATAGCACGCTGATGAAATTCCTTCGGGAATGTCTCTTTTCTTGGAAGATATCCAAGAACACCAACATTACCAGCTTCATCTACTTCAGACGTTGGGTTAAAATCCGTATTCGGAATATACCACACAGAACAACCGCTTACCTGCTGGCCTGAATCGCTCTTAAAATCATAAGGTGCACCTACTGCTAAAATTGTAATCATTTCTTCCATTTCTTTAATCTCCTTCGCCTACATCTTCAGGGCACCGCCGGCACACGATACCGAACAGCCGAAGCTGTTTTCGTATGAGGAGAAATAATTGAAAGTTATAACCTAAAATGATATAATAATATATCCACACATAAGCCTTTACAGTTTGGCGATTGAAAAGGGCTTAAGCCTAGTAAATTACGGAGGTAATTATTACAAGTCATTAAAGGTTATTAACCGTTAATACAACTATACTACAAAAGTTATTAACCGTCAACAACCTTTTTTAGAAAGGGGAATTATGCCAACAAAAAAACCGGTTGTACAAACAGTTTTAGACGAAGAAATATTTGAAAAATTTACAAAAATAGCAGAAAAAGAAAAAAGATCTAAAAGTCAGCTTACAGCTATAGCTGTAGAAGAATTTATTGAAAAATATGAAACAGCACATGGCCAGGTTCAACAAGAATCATCAATTTCAAAAATTGGATAAGTAGGAGATTAAGTTAAATGGGATTAATAACATTAATATCAATAACAATAATATTTGTATATATACTATACAAAATATGTATCAAATTTAACAAAAACATATCCAAAGAACAAACCGCACAAAAGACTACAAAACAAGAAGCAACACCATCTGCTTCAGAAATGCCATACAAAAGAAAACTATTATTAACAAATACAGAATACACATTTTTTAGGGTACTAAAACCTATATGTGATGCAGCAGACTATATGATATGTCCAAAAGTCAGACTAGAAGATCTTGCAGATGTAACCGATAGACAAAATATTTTAAAATGGAGAGGTTATATAAAATCAAGACATGTTGACTTCATCCTAACCGACAATAAATTAAATGTACTTGCAGCAATAGAATTAGATGACAGTTCACATAACTCAGATAAGGCTCAGAAAATAGATGAGTTTAAAAACAATTTTTTTATAAAAATAGGTATTCCATTGTTTAGAATAAGAACCGGACAAGATTATAATGAAGCAATAGGAAACATAATAAAAGGACTTAAAGCTCAAGCAGAAACAAAATATGACTCTTAATCAGGGTGTCCAGGGTTCGAACCCCTGGAGGCGCACTAAGAAAAGCACTGTTTTTGCAGACGTAGGAGCTGCGGGGGCGGTGTTTTTTGTTTGCCTTTTTTAGGGGGCGGAGAATCAGGGTGCTTAGGAGGGAACTATAATGAAAAGGAAAATGTTATCAGCAATGGCGTGTGCGTGTGCAATGATTATTATGACAGGCTGCGGTGCTGCCAAAGGAAACGTCAGTGAAGGCAGCAATGTGGGGAATAACGTCAGCACAGCACAGGTTACAGCTTCATTAGAGCTTGTGATGAATGTTACAACAGCAGAGAGAAGTCTTAAGGTGCTTGGTGGATATACGACGGATAACGGAAGCAGGAAGGAAGTAACAAAGCAGCCGCTTGCAGACGGATGTACTTTCTATAATAACAGCGGAGAGCAGATTGCATATAAGGATTTTGCGGATGCTGTAGAAGCAAAAGCATCGGGTGCCGGTGTTGAATGTAAGGTACAGTATGAGGGAAAGCAGATTATTAAGGTTTCAATACTCGACAAAGCTGTTAATACAGGTGCGTCAGGCGAGATTCCTTCAACGCTTTATCAGCATATGGGAAGATAGAGAATGCATTTTGCAACTGCAAATGGAGGATTATAATGAAGCTTTTACTTGCTGAGGATGAGAAGGAGCTTTCCAATGCACTTGTGGCTGTGCTGAAAGCCAATAATTATATAGTTGATGCTGTATATGACGGAGCAGATGCATATGACTGGGCAGTGACGGATGATTATGACGGAATTATACTTGATATAATGATGCCGAAGCGCAACGGCATTGATGTGCTTGCACAACTGAGAAAGGACGGCATAAAGACACCTGTGCTGCTTCTTACGGCAAAGTCGGAGGTAGAAGACCGCGTGCTTGGACTTGATACGGGAGCGGATGATTACCTTACAAAACCATTTGCAATGAAGGAGCTGCTTGCAAGGATACGTGTAATGACGAGACGTACGGCATCATATGCGCCTGATACGCTCGATGTTGACGGAATGAAGCTTAACCGTGGAAACTGCATGCTCGAGTATAACGGCGGTGAAGTGCAGCTTGTCAACAAGGAATACCAGATGCTTGAGATGCTTATGAGAAATAAGGGCAGGCTTGTCTCGTCAGAGCAGTTTATTGAGCATGTCTGGGGGTATGAGACTGATATCAATGTAAATGTTGTCTGGGTCAATATATCCAATCTCAGGCGCAAGCTTACACAGATTAATGCTCCGGTTGAGATTAAGGCAGTGCGGGGGCTTGGCTACAGGCTTGAAGGTACGGGAGAGCAGAACGGAGGGCAGTAGGTTGATAAAACGTCTCCAGAGAAAATTTGTAATGATAACGGCATTGTCAGTTGCAATCGTAATGATAGTGCTTCTTGCCGGAATTAATGCCGCTAATATGATACAGACAGAGCAGGATTCGGACACGATTCTTCACATGCTCAGTGACAACGATGGAAGATTCCCGGATAATAATAAGGATTCAATGAAGGTAAAGACGGGCAGTCCGCAGCAGGACAATCCGCAGCAGGACAATCCGCAACAGGACAGTCCGCAGCAGGATAATGCATGGCAGAAAAACGGCAGCAGACCGGGAGCACTTGCGTCCCCTGAGGCTAAGTTCCGTACGCGATATTTCTCTGTATATATTAAAAATGACGGCACCTGTGATATAAATACCGACAGCATAGCAGCGGTGTCCCGGGATGGCGCAAGGCAGATGGCTGACAGTGTGCTCAAGGGTGGAAGAACGGAAGGCTACAATGGTAATTACAGATTCAAGGTTACCGTAAAAGACGATGGGAAGCTTATTGTATTTCTTGACTGTGATGAGAGCCTGCGTACAATGCGCAATTTTGCCCTGTTATCGGTGATTATAGGAGTAGTCTGTCTTGCACTCGTCACAGTACTTGTTATGATATTCTCAAGGCGTGCGATAAAGCCAGTGGCACAGAGTATAGAAAAGCAGAAAAGATTTATAACGGATGCCGGACATGAGATTAAGACACCGCTTGCAATAATATCTGCCAACGCAGAGGTTATCGAGATGATGAATGGTGAGACTGAGTGGACGAAGAGTATCTGCAATCAGGTTGAGAGACTGAATGTCCTGGTTAAGGGCATGCTTGAATTAAGCCGCATGGATGAGATGTCCGAAAAACCTGAATTTGTAAATGTTAATCTGAGCGAAACGGTTCGCAGCAGTACGGACAGCTTCATGGCTATGATGCAGAAGAAAAATATTACATGCAGTACCGATATAGCTGATAATGTGCGTGTTATGGGAGATTCGGGAAGACTTGCCGAGCTTGTGTCACTTCTTATCGACAATGCGATAAAGTATTGCACAGATGGCGGAAACATGAGCGTGAAATTGTGGATAAACGGACGCAAGGCAGTATTCTCTGTGTATAATTCCTATGACGGAGAGCTGCCGGATGATATGAATAAGCTTTTTGACAGATTTTACAGGACAGATGAATCACGTTCAAGAAGCACGGGAGGCTATGGCATAGGTCTTTCGGTGGCACAGGCTGTCGTACAGCTTCACAAAGGCAGGATAAGCGCAGAGAAAAAGGATGGCGGCGCATGCTTCACGGTGACGCTTGTGCGGGCGTAGTGGGAGTGGGTAAAATTTATTTTTTATTCTCAATGCCGGGTAAATTGCCTAATTCTAATCTGCTGAGTGTTGTCATTTGCTGTACTGCTAGTTCGTGTAATAACGGCATCCTCTCTGACTGAGGCTTTCCTTGCTTAATAAGGATTGCATTATAGCTTTCAAGATTGGCAAGCACGAGTAATTGATGAATTGTTGCCTGATCGCGAATATTCCCCTTTTTATCAGGATTACATTCTCTCCAAAGCTTAGCAGTCTTTCCAAATAATACGGTATTGATCAAATCTGCTTCGCTGGCATATGTATATGATATCTGCTGAGGTGTCAGCAATGGAGGAATCAGATTGTCTTTAATGGAATCTGTATGGATGCGATAATTTAACTTAGACAGTTCTCTGTTAAGATTCCATTCTAAAGATAATCTGGCTTGTTCACCTTCTTTTAATCTTTGATAATCTTCAATTATATATAACTTAAATTCCGGAGAAATCCACGAAGCAAATTCAAATGCAATATCCTTATATGCATATGTAGCAGCATACCTTCCGCCTTTTGTGACAATGCCTATTGCATTAGTTGTTTCTACCCATCGTTTTGGTGTCAATACAAAACTATTCAGACCGGCTTCATTTTTAATTGCCTCGAATTCGATATAATTAAAATTCGGATTATGAATAGATTCCCACAAACCAACAAATGAAACTGTACTTTTATTGCGCAGCCAGTTCTGAATAACGTATCCCGGATAATCGCCTTCCCGTTTTCTTGCTATATCTGTCAAAGAAATATAGTCATTCTTCAAGTCTTCAGAATAAATGCGTATATCTATCCCGTTGGCATGAATTGTATCTCTAATAGTCTTTGCCATCATTATCGCCTTTCTTGTTAACCATGTTTTCCATCCTGATATAATATGCTAAAAGTCGAAGTACATAATTGGGGGCATTGCGCGTTCCTCTTTCCCACTCTGTAACTGTTCTGTAAGGAATGTCAAATACCTCACAAAATTCTTTACGATTCATTCCGGTAGATTCTCGGAGCTTTTTAATTTCAATCTGACATTCGGTTTGTTTTTCCATAATATACAATCTCCTATATTTACACTATGTGTATATCATAACATTGAAAAAGTAATTACGCAACGTGTAAATAAATTTATTTTACACAAATTTCTAAAATTAAGTTTCAATTTAAGTTTGTATTTTATAGTGGATATATGGAAAGGAAAAACAACCATATATCCACTTTTTTAATATTTAAAATAAGAGACAGGAGGCATTATGAACAATATAATGACATTTAAAAGGCGCGAAATAAAATACCTTCTGGATGACGATGTGTATAACAGTCTGAAGGAGCGCCTGCAGGCAAGGCTTGTTGAGGATGAGTATGGCAGGTCAACGATATGCAACATTTATTATGATACTCCCGATTTCAGGATTATAAGGAAATCTCTTGAAAAGCTTGTGTACAAGGAGAAGCTCAGGCTCAGAAGCTACGGAACGGCAGGAGCGGAGGATAAAGTTTTTGTTGAACTGAAAAAGAAGTACAACGGAATCGTATATAAGAGGCGTGAGACGCTGACGCTCGCACAATCTGATGAATATCTGGCAGGCCACACGAAGGCACCTTGCGATACACAGATTTTCCGTGAAATAGACTGGTTCAGGGATTACTACGGGAATCTGAAACTGGCGATGTACATTTCATATGAGCGCGAGGCATATTATTCACTTGAAAATCCGGATCTGAGGATTACATTTGACCGGAATATTATGTACCGCTCATATAACTTAAGTCTTGCGGCGGGAGTTGAAGGTGAGAGCATACTTGAACCGGGGCAGCATCTTATGGAGCTCAAGGCCGGCGGGGCAATTCCGGTGTGGCTTACAAAAATACTTGATGAGCTGGGGATATACCCTGCGTCATTTTCAAAGTACGGAAGGGCGTACTTAAGTCAGGTAGGTTGAGATACACACAAACTAGAGATGCCCTGAAAAACGGGCGGAATGGAGATTAATATGATAACAATTTTTCAGTCAATAGCAGATACAACAACAGGAACAGTTACAATTCAGACATTTTTAATATGTATAATAGCGTCGGTGGTGCTTGGCGTGGTGATAGCGTCAACGCATATGTACCGCAACACATACACAAAAAGCTTTGTGGGAACGCTGGTACTTATGCCGGCAATAGTGGCGCTTGTGATTATGCTTGTAAATGGCAATCTCGGCGCAGGAGTTGCGGTTATGGGTGCATTTTCACTGGTGAGGTTCCGTTCGGTACCGGGAACGGCGCGTGAGATTAACAGCATTTTCCTTGCAATGGCAGTAGGTCTTGCCTGCGGAATGGGCTATATCGGAGCAGCAGTGGTATTTGTAATTATTATGGAGATTGTAAATGTTGTGCTCACACTCAGCAGCTTTGGCGACAGGCCTGAGCTTGAGAGAAGCTTAAGAATAACAATACCGGAATCACTTGATTACACGGATGTATTTGAAGAGATATTTGATAAGTATGTTACAAAATGTGAGCTTGTAAATGTTAAGACTTCAAGCATGGGAAGCCTGTTCAAGCTTGAATACCGCATCAGGCTTAAGGATTCGGGAACGGAAAAGGATATGATAGATGAGCTGAGATGCCGCAACGGTAATCTTGAGATTATGTGCAGCAGGGCAGCCAATCAGGCAAGGGAGGAATTATAATGACAAAGTTATTGATAAATAAAAATGCAGCCGCGGCGGTTGTCATGTCAGGTGCGCTTGTCATGGCAGCACTTGCAGGCTGCGGTCAGACGGGCACTGCAGGAAGTTCCTCGGATGTTTCTTCAAACGGCGCGTACATTACAACGGCTGTATCGGAAAATCAGAAGAACATAGAGCTTACAGATTCCAATGTTGATATCAATTTTACCGACAGGGATAAAAGCAGCGAATATGATGAAAGCAGCGCGGTAAAGATTACGCTTAACGGCAGCGGTGCCGTTGTAAGCGGCAGCGGAGTAAACATAAGCGGAAGCACGGTAACAATTACGTCAGCGGGAACATATATTATAAGCGGATCTCTTAGTGACGGACAGATTGTTATCGCGGCATCGGATTCAGACAAGGTTCAGCTTGTGCTTAATAATGCGGAGATTAATTGTAATACAAGTGCCGCAGTATATGTAAAGAGTGCGGATAAGGTGTTTGTAACACTTCCGGCAGGCACAACAAACAGCCTTGGAGGTGGTACGGAGTATGTCCAGACAGATGATAATACGGTTGACGGCGTAATATTCAGCAAGAGTGACCTCACGCTTAACGGAACAGGTACTCTTAAGATTGATGCCGATTACAGGCACGGCATAGTGACAAAAGATACACTGTGCATAACCGGAGGAACATATGTAATTGATGCCGCTAAGACGTGTCTTGCAGGCAAGGACGGAATTAAGATACTTGATGGCAACTTTACTCTTACGTCAGGCAGCAAGGGACTGAACTCAGGCAACGATGACGATGCCAAGGAAGGCAGCATATATATTGCCGGCGGAACATTTACAATTAAGTCGGAGGATGACTCAATACATGCAGACGGAAGCTGCATAATCGCCGGAGGAACATACACAATAGCTGCGGGTGATGACGGAATCCATGCCAATTACGATACAGTAATCACGGACGGCAGCATAACAATCACGGACAGCTATGAGGGCATTGAAGGACGCAGGATTACTGTAAGCGGCGGCACAATTAATCTTACGGCAAGTGATGACGGAATAAATGCAGCCACGGGCGGAAGCTCAGACGAACAGCGGATGCCGGGCGGACAGAAGGGTGAATTTGGCGGATTTGGCAGACAGAAGGGGGCTGATGTACAGTCACAGGACGGACAGCAGCCACAGGAAATGCAGGCACCTGCAAGCCGGTCTGCATCCGATGATGATGTATATATAAAGATTACGGGCGGAACAATAACGGTCAATGCAGGAGGTGACGGCATTGATTCAAATGGCAATCTCTATATTACAGGCGGAACAGTATATGTTGCAGGCCCTACAAGCAACGGTGACGGTGCGCTTGATTATGAAGAAGAGGCCTCAATTACAGGCGGAACACTCATAGCTGCAGGCTCAAGCGGAATGGCTCAGGGCATGGGAAGCAATTCAATACAGTGCTCAATGCTTGTTAATCTTTCAGAGACAATAGCTGCAGGCTCAGTAATAAGTCTTAAGGATTCATCAGGAAATGTGCTGATATCATGGACTTCGCCTAAGCAGTTCTCAAGCGTTGTGATAAGTACGGCAGAACTTACTCAGGGCAGCACATATACACTTGTAACAGGAGATACACAGACAGAGGTAACGCTTAGTTCGGTAGCAACAACAAGCGGCAATGCAGGCTTTGGCGGTTGCTTCGGAGGCGGCTTCGGAGGTGCCGGCGGACGCGGCGGCAACGGAGGCAGCAACGGAGGAGGCAGATGGTAATGTCATCAGGCAGGAATATGGAAGCAGAAAGCTCTATCCTTAAAGGGTATGATGGCAGATATGACATGGCGGATATGGTTATAAGCACATAGTTGAGAAAAAACCTCATTGGTTGTATAATAATATTTTAGATACAGTCCGGCCGGACATTTTGGATATATTATAAGTGTGCGGCAGACAGATTGGGAATAACAACTATTCATTTAACGGAGGTCAAGAAAATTATGAAAGTAATTCTTGTAAATGGAAGTCCACACGAGAAGGGCTGTACATATACGGCACTTACTGAGGTGGAGAAGATTCTTAATAAAGAAGGGATAGAGACTGAGATAATGTGGCTTGGCAATGATCCTGTTGCAGGCTGTATCGGATGTGGAGCCTGTTTTAAGAGCGGCAGATGCTTCCGTAATGATGTAGTTAATACATTTATAGAGAAAATGTCACAGGCAGACGGATTTGTATTCGGAAGCCCTGTTCATTATGCATCTGCTTCGGGCGCGCTTACGAGCTTTATGGACAGAGCATTCTACGGCAGAGGCGGCCTTGTTGCAGGCAAGCCGGCAGCGGCAGTTGTAAGCTGCAGACGTGGAGGTGCAACGGCAGCATTTGACCAGATTAACAAATATTTTTCTATTTCAAATATGCCTATCGTTACTTCACAATACTGGAATCAGGTTCACGGCAACACGCCTGAGCAGGTCGTTCAGGATGAGGAAGGCATGCAGACGATGCGTACGCTCGGAATGAATATGGCATGGCTCCTGAAGTGCATTGAGGCAGGTAAGAAGGCCGGAATTGAAAGACCAGAGTATGAGAAGAAGATTGCGACCAATTATATAAGGTGATGGGTGATGGGCGATTTGTGTGTGATCCGCGGCGCCCGCTCCCGCTACGATGCAGACGCAGCGGATACTAATGCTGCAAAGGACGCAGCATAAGTACCGGCGCCTGCATAGTGCGCCGCAGACCACACACAAATCACAGCAGGGTGACGGCGCGGCTTCTGCGAAGCGCGCCGGGTGGGGGTGCGTGCATCTTGGATGCACGGCAACCCCACCCACCCCTGGCTATATAATATATTTGTTGTGGCTGGATGCGCACAGCGGGGAGAGGCGGTAAGGCATAAGCAGGTGCTTGTAGAGCGGCCGGTACTTATGCGGCGTCTTGTGCCGCATTATGTACCGCTGCCAGCTCTAAGCAGCGAGAGCGGGCCTGCGTTGCCTTGCCGCCTCTCCCGGCGTCACCTGCCGAAACATCAAATCACACTTTTTCAGAAGGGAGATACACAACATGAAGGTTCTGGTTCTGTCTTGTGCCACCGGCGGAGGACACAATGCCTGTGGTGCGGGAATTGCGGAAGCACTGACGGATTGCGGCCATGTGGCTGACTTTATGCCTAATTATCTTGCTTTGCACGGCAAGCTTGTGGACAGGGCTGTGTGCGGCGCATATGTTAAGAGTGTCAAGGTGTGTCCGGCGGTATTCCGTGGTGTGTATCACATCGGAAGGGCTGTAAGCACATTTAACCATAATATCAATATAAAGTCACCTGTGTACTATGCTAATGCGGGTATGGCAGGGCATCTCGCAGAGGTGATTGAAAAAGGGCATTATGATGCCATTGTGATGCCACACCTCTATCCGGTTGAGACGATTACGTGGATGAAGAGGAATGGTTACAGGCTGCCGCTTACGGTTGCGGTTGCAACGGACTATACGAGTATTCCGTTCTGGGAAGAGACCGACAGTGATTATTATGTCATACCGCATGAGGACTGCGTGGAGGACTTTGTAAGGCGCGGGATTGACAGGGATAAGCTGATACCGCTCGGAATACCTGCTCCAAGAGATTACACTGCCAATGATAAGCGCACTGCCAATGATACCTGCAGTGACATACTTGTTATGGGCGGAAGCATGGGAGCCGGAAGAATGTCACAGATTGTAGGAGAGCTGCGTGGCGGGCTGATTAAGAATGGAATGCCTGAGTGCAGCATAACTGCGGTATGTGGCAATAATGAGAAGCTTCACGCAAGAATGCTTGAAAGCTATGGCAATGACAGACATATAAATGTTCTCGGCTATGTCAATAATGTCTATGATTACATGAACAAATGCGATGTGATATTTACTAAGCCGGGCGGTCTTACGGCAACGCAGAGCGCAATAATGAGGATTCCGGCTGTATTTATGGAACCGCTGTCGGACTGCGAGAAGGCTAACAGTGGGCTGTTTGTAAGGCATGGAATGGCAATAGCGCCAAAGCGTGAGAATCTTGTGGATGAAGGCATGGCACTGATAAGCTCATGGAGCAGACGGCAGCAGATGATAGAAGCCCAGAAGCGGTGCATTAAAGGAAACTGCGGCATGGAGCTTGTTCACATAATTGAGGAGTTATGCAGATGAAGGTTGTGCTGATATTTGCCATAGCCGGATATGTATGCGGAAGCTTTATGTCGGCATACTATATACCGAAATGGCTGTATGACATGGATGTTGCCCTGATGAGTGATGACGGGAATCCGGGGGCTGCAAATGTATTTAAAAATGCGGGCGTGACGTGCGGAATATTAGTCCTTGCGGCAGATCTGCTCAAGGGCTATCTTCCGGTGCATATGGCGCTTAATTATATACCCGGGCAGTCGATGTTCATAATACCTGTGCTGATTGCACCGGTGCTCGGTCATGCATATCCGGTGTTCAGAAGGTTCAGGGGAGGCAAAGCAATAGCTGTATCGTTCGGTGTGCTTATCGGGCTTGCACCGGACTGGGTGCCTGCGCTGTGCCTTGCATTTTTCTATATATTGTTTTCGGTGGTCAGAATTAATCCGCATTCCAGGCGGTCGATAATAACATTTACATGCTGGTGGGCTGCGCTTGCTGCAATGAGATATGATAAGAGTGTGTGTATTGCAGCGGTTATAATCTCTGCGGTGGTTGTGCATAAGCATGTGCGGGCAGAAAAAAAGTCATATGATATATGCAACTGTTGAAAAACGGCGATATATCATATGACTTTTTAAATTACTTTATTACATTAGATCATGCTTTATTACTTTATTACCTTAATCCATCCCTCTGGAGCTTCGATACGACCCATCTGGATGCCTGTAAGTGTCTCGTAAAGCTTCTTGGTTACAGGACCCATCTCTGTCATTCCGCTTGGGAAGCAGATCTCCTTGCCGTGGTCAACAATCTTGCCGACAGGTGAGATAACTGCGGCTGTACCACAGAGACCACACTCAGCAAAATCCTTAACTTCGTCGAAGTAAACTTCTCTTGTCTCAGCCTTGAGTCCAAGGTAATGCTCAGCAACGTACATAAGTGAACGACGTGTGATTGATGGAAGAATGCTGTCTGACTTAGGTGTTACAACTGTGCCATCCTTTGTAACGAAAATGAAGTTAGCACCACCTGTCTCCTCAACCTTAGTTCTTGTTGCAGCATCAAGGTACATGTTCTCATCATAACCTTCCTGATGGGCAGATACGATTGCATGAAGGCTCATTGCATAGTTAAGACCGGCCTTGATGTGACCTGTTCCGTGAGGAGCTGCACGGTCAAAATCTGAAACTCTGATTGTAAGAGGCTTAGCGCCGCCCTTGAAGTAAGGACCAACAGGAGTTGTAAGAATTCTGAACTGATATTCATCAGCAGGCTTAACACCGATTACGGCGTTGCTTCCGAACATATATGGACGAATGTATAATGTAGCACCTGAACCATAAGGTGGTACATAAGCTTCGTTAGCTTCAACAGTCTTAACAACTGCCTCAATAAACTTGTCCTCAGGGTAAGCCGGCATCTCAAGTCTTCTTGCTGAGTTAGCCATACGCTCTGCGTTGAGGTCAGGACGGAATGTTACGATATGTCCATCCTCTGTTGTGTAAGCCTTAAGTCCTTCAAAGCATGACTGTGAATACTGGAAAACACATGCGCACTCGTTAAGTACGACATTAGGATCAGATGTAAGTGTTCCCTCATCCCATGCTCCGTTCTTGTAGTTAGCAACAAATCTCTTGTCTGTAGGCATGTAGGCAAATCCAAGATTGCCCCAGTCGATATCTTTCTTTTCCATTACCGAATCCTTCCTTTCGACTATATAAATAAATTATCTCAAGTATAAGTCACGAATTTGAGAATGTCAACAATTCTCTTAATTTGACATGATTTTCGTGAATGTTAATATATAAGAGGATTAAGGAACAGGGCGCGCAAAATTGTTTTTTGATTACAAAATCAAGAAAGTCGGGTATTGATTATGATTAATATTAATGGAATCGAATTAACGAGAGAATCTGTTACTATGATAGTGCTGTCTTTAATGCACACAAAGGAACATTTACATGTAGCACTCATTGAAGCTGAACGCTGTGGAGCATCACTTGATACTATGCCAGCGCTTAAGAATGATATAAATAATGTAGATACTGCACTTGATATTATGATGCAGATTAAGAGTTTGGCAAATTTTTAAAAAGATTCATAAATTAAGAAAGTCGGGGTAATTAAAATATGAATAAGAACGAACTTAAAAAGAAGATACAGACAAGATACAGTTCAACTGCAAAGGTATCGCTTAAGGATATTACAATCACAGATATTGACGGCGTAAATGTCACAGCAGAGATTACACAGGGCGATTATTACAATGTTGTTGAGTATGACAGTCAGATTGATTTAATTACAAGTGTAAGCAAGCCAATTAGTAATGACATTAAGCAGTACATAACAGCATATCAGCCGTCAGACATGCAGTTAAAGGCAGGCATAACAAGTACTGCTATCGAGTGCGCAATGACTACCGAATTAAGCTATATCAAAAGTGACGTTATAACAGAACGTGAACTTGAAGCAATGTTGTTTACATCATCAATACACAGTTCTAATTACAGCATAGACAACAGCCGTGAACAGATAGCAAAATGCCTTATGTATATATATAAGAACGAACTTTATACGGCATATGGCTATTCAAATATATATGAGTATGCGGCAGAGGTGTTCGGGTTGAGCCGTGGAAGTGTCAGTAATTACATTAATGTTGTGCGGCGCTTTTATCCGGATGACGCATTCGACAGCATAGAGAATTACAGCAATGCTCACATAATTGATAAGTATTCATTTTATAGCTTTGCACAGCTCAATTTATTAAAGTTATTCGATGATAAAGCAATAGAAGAACTTGATATAAGTTACATTATGAGCTGTAGACAGATAGCCGCAAAGATACATGATTATACACATCCTGCTATAACTGATAATAAGCAGACAGCAGAAACGGCAGACAATACAGCAGTAGAAAAAGCTGAGAAAACATGCAATACATCGGCTGACGCTGACACAGAAACAGACACAGAGGACGGCGCGGCAGAGGATTATATACCGAACGCAAAAGGCAACAAGCCTAACGCAACGCTAGTTGTAACAGGTTATAGCGGTCTGCTTGCTTCGGAATCATTATTACAGAGCATTATGAAGACAAACAAATTCCGCGTAGAATTTTACCGCGTTGAAGATTAGGAAAGAGAGGGCAAAAGAATGATAATTGTAAAGGACGCAGAGACAGAACAGGGAGCATGTAAGCAGGTTACAATAAAGGCAAAAGGCGGCGACATGCTTAATGAACTCACAGTTGCAACACATGCAGTATTCAAGGCGATAAGCACACAGGCAGGACATAAGCAGGCGATGGACGCTGTATATACATACATGCTTGCATTAGATGAACTTATAGACGAGCTTTAAAGCTAAAAGGCGCTACCCTCTCCCGCTACGGCAGAGGGGGCGCATGCAATAGCAAACAATATATATAACATATAAAAAGGAGAAAAAACAATGGCAATCAGCAGATTTAGCGCAACGGCGCAAGGTACGGTTTACAAGTTTACATCAGAAGATTATGAAAGAAACGGCGAAAAGAAAACAATTCACAGAGTATTGATTGACCAGAACGATAAAGTGTTCACATTCAACATCAAAGAGGAGTTATACAATGTTGTTCCCCGTTTCACGGATGTGACATTATATCTTGATTATGTAGAGGGCGGCGCAAGCGGCGCATATATGAGCGTTGTAAACATTGTTCCATTTTCGGACGCACCGACAGGTGAAACAGCCGCAACAGCGTCAACGCCTGCAACATCTGACGCACAGCCAACAGGCAGCAAGGATATAAAGCCCGATAACAAGCAGGATACAGGCAAGACAAGTAAATAAGTAAAATAACGTGGCAGGGGATGAACGGAAAAGACGCACCCTGCGCCCCTGCCACATTTATGTATCGCCTGAGCGTGAATACACAGCTGTAATTAATAGTTACATTTTGGGATGTAAAGTGACATGTGTATGTACGCGGCAGATGTACGGCATACAACGTACAGCGGGTTCGATTCCCGCCGATACAGTTCGGCACTTGCAATATATATAGTGCCGTGACCGCAACAATAATACAACCTCCAAAATATGTATTTGTATATGCGGCACAAGTCAATGGCTTGTGTGCCGCTTGAAAGTGTCGGGGCTACCCTCTCACACCTGCGACATTTTCAAGGGGCATATAAGCAGTACACACGGCGGGCGGTCTGTCCTTACAGGCAGACGCACCCAAGGGCGCGGGAAAAAACTGCCATGCATGCCGGCTTGACAGTCTCCCCGACTTGCGGCAGTGTGTAAAGCTCCCCGACAATGCCCCTTCCTTCTGACTATCGTATTACAGGTAGCGGTGCACGTAGTGCAGACGGCAAGCGACGGGAACCCATGGGGCGGCGGGTCGTTGCCGTCAGCGTCAGCACCGAAAAACTAAAGGGAGTGGAATACATGGAAACAGTGACAGAAAGAAATTTAAACAATGACATAACGCAAGTCGACAGCGTACGGACAGCGGAAGAAACCACCGCCGCCGAACGCACAGCAGACGGAAGCGCGGAAACGTACGGAAGTACCGGCACAAAGCCGCCGCATACCGATATATCGCTGTCGGAGACAGTGGCAGGCGGCGGCAGTGTACCGGGTATCCGTGGCGCGGAAACGTATGCCGCTACTGAGACAGCGGCGGCGGTTGATTCTTCACAGCCCGCCGACCTCGGAACTGTGGAGGGGCTGTTGTTAATCATTGCGGTAATGATTGCAGTGATTATAGGAATCATGTTCAGCAACATATTTTTCAAGCGGGGCGGTGATTAAATGGAACAGACAGTACAAACATATCTTCCCGATATTGTTTCAACGGGGGTGTGTTGTGGTTTTGTGCTTGCAACGATTTTTAATCTTACTGCAAGAGTAATAAGCACTGCGCTTATTCCTTTCAGAAGATTCTAAGGGCAAAGCCCTTTTAATTCAAGCAGAGCTTGCTCTGCCTACCTTGAGAGGGCGTTACGGGGGAGCGCTTCCCCCGTAGAGAGAGGAGTGAAAGACAACAGGCTTTCACGGGGGAGACACATCTCCCCCACCCTAACACAGCGGTGACAATCCCTATAATAGGGAATCACATAAAAATAAAAAAGCTGTACAGAGCTACAGCAGAAAGAGGTACAAATATGACAGAAGCACTTAAAACAGCATTTACAACAGCAACAACACAGATGCAGACAGATGTGGTCGGAATGCTTGAAGTCGCACTCCCTGCCGGTCTTGCAATATTCGGAATCGGATTTGCAATCCGCAAGGGCTTAGGCTTCTTCAAGTCAATCGCGTAAGACAGGCGCGGACTATTGCTACAGGGTGCGCAATAGTTCAAGCGTTTGAACGCTATCGAGAGGGAAAACATGAATAACTTAAATAACATTCAAAAAGCAATGGAAAACAAAGGCGAACTTGCGCGGGTGCCGTTTCTGACATATGAGGAGCGGCAGGCGGTAAAGCTTGAGCAGAATCTTCTTTACTATGTCAAGCAGTTGGCGCTTTACTGTAACGGCTCAAAATGTGACAAGTGCAGGCTCAAGTATATAATTGAGTGTGACGGACGCATGAAAGAGATAAACGGCAGACAGTTCAAGGATTGCGGCAGGATAACAGCCCCGCCAGATTGGATGTATTACATAAATAAAAACGGCGTTCAAACGTATGAACGCAAAGAGAGGTAAAAAGCATGGGAACATTTTTATTATTATCATTAGTGTATATGTGCTGGACAACGCACAAGATATATAAAAAGGTCTACAACAAGAAAAACAAGTTGGAAAGAATAATATCGGGGGTTATAGAAAAACATGCCGAACAGAGAGCAGATAATAACAGTGATAATGATAGCGATGTATGTAAACTTAGTGATTAACAGCATAGACACTGTAATAGATATGTTCAATAGTCATACGGAGAAAAAACATGTCGGAGACAATACCGGTTATAATGGCAGTGACTGCGGCATTAATAGCGGCGTTGATAATGATGAAAAAAAAAGAATGAGTAAAAGCGATATAATACAACTACTGCTGTATGCAGTGTATGTTGTAATAATCATGAAAGTAATGTGAGAGGAAAAAAAAACAATTTATGTATTGGTTATTATCTGATTATATACTCAGCAATAAGCCTGACATTATAGGTGTACTCGCAAGTGTTTTTATAATGTGTATAAGTATACAAATTGTAATGTGGGTTACAAGGAGAAACCAATGAGTAAAAGAGATTTTGTTGAATTTATAAATGATGTATTTTTTTTAATAAGTACATCTATAGCCGTAGGTATATTATTTGTACTACTGTTGCGGATGTATATATAATAACCTCTGCTGTAAAAGCAGTTGCATAAGCGGTCTATGCAGGTGTATAATGCAGTACAAAGGGGGTGCATATTATGTCATTATGGATTAATGCTATTTTATATGGATGTAGCGCAGGATTAATGGTTGCTATTCCTTTAATTCTTTTAGTTTATCTTTATATGTTTATTCGTAAACATGTTAATAAACATATTAACAAGTAAATACTTTACATTGACCGCGGAAAGAGAGGCGGTCTTTTTTTATGAAAAAAATTATAACAATTATGTTTGCTGTTATTTTATCATGTAGTTCTATAATAGTTGCATATGCGGACGAAACGCCGACAAGCTCAACACACACTAATTCAAATGGGAATACTACAGGGGGCGGCGGTGGGTCATTTGATTCAGAACAAATATATTATGATGAGATTAAAGGCGGCACTCAAACGATTCATATTAAAGGTAAAGATTACACTGTCACAGAAAATGATAAAGGTGAATATACTTTTTCCGATGGTGTTAACAGTACAACTGTTGGTGATTCTGAAACTTTGAATCAATTGCAAGGCGCATTAAAAAAAGGCGGAACGATTGAAACATATAATACTGAAGCTTCTGTTTTTACATCTATTCTTGGTGCTTTCATTCCTACAGCTAGTAAGTGGGGCGGCGCATTGTGGAATGCTTTAAATGCTGTCGGTGATACTAAAATAAAAGGCACTGTCAACACTGACAAGGCAAGTGATAATTACGGCGCTGTAACATATGATTCAACAGCGGTTAAACAGATATACGATTTACTCATGAAACAGTATATGGAATCTCACGGCATGTATGATTGGTATCCGTCACAGTATCACTCGGATGATGTTAGTATTATATATAATTTTGCTTTTGAACGTGTTGCGAATGTAATGTGGAATTTTGGCGGCACTAGCGTCAGCAAAGAAACCGCGTACGCGTATATGCGCACACTTTGTCAGACAATGATAAAAGACGGATGTACTTTTATATCTTTAGACCAAAGGCCGAATTGTTCAGCAGAGGGAAAGACCGGTGACACTGATAAATGGTATATATATTTTGTAAACCGCGACAATTTTGATAATGCGGCATATGTAGACGGCGGCGGCTACTATGGAAATAATAAATATATATATTTTTATGATTATGAAGGTAACCCACTTGACAGTGTTATTGCATGTGTAGATTTAATTGACTTTTTTAATAATTATGATTCGTCTCAGGACGTAAATGATTATGTTTTTTATACAAACAAGCGACATTCTTACGTGTCCCCAATCAATTGGTCGCAAGACGGCGCGTCACTCTTTGTTTATCAATCTGCTGAAAAGATGTATAAAGACTTGGACGGCGGCGCTACAGATTATATTACAAGTGATTTTGCAAGCGGCAACATTCCCTCTTCTATTACATTAAGCCCCGACATGCTTTCACAGGATTGGGATAAGTTTACAGATGAACTTGCAGACGCTATAACGGACGCGTTAAAAGGCGCAGACAGCAGTGAAAAACAAGACAAGATTGACGAAACATTTCAACGATATTTAAAGAAAATAAACAGTAATATTGAAGATTTAAACGCGGATAATAACAAGCTTACTAAAAAATCAAACAAATTATTAGATGATATATTGGACAAAGTAAAGGATATCAACAAAGACACAAACAAATATTTAAAAGGCATACAAAAAGACTATCTGAAAGACATAAAAAGCTATTGCAAGGATATGAAGAAAAGCATGTCGGACATTCTTAAAAACGTGAAAACGATAAAGCACATTGAAGAACTTAACTTACTTATTACAGCACTCAGCGACAGCGACAGAGACAAAGCATTATCAGACATTAAAACGGATTCTAAACAGGTGCAGTCGGTGTTACATAGAAAATTCCCGACATGTGTATTTAATGACGCGAAACAAATATTTGACCTGCTTTCTGCTACTCCCGTTGCGCCTGTTGTCACAATGCGGGTCGGCTTTGAAAGTGTCGGCGTGAGTGATGTGTTAACTATGGATTTTCATATATTTGATGATTACATAGGGCAGTTTCGACAATTGCAGGAATTAATATATATATTTGTTCTTTTTAGGGCTACAAGAAAAATGTTTGTTGATGGGGGTGACTTATAATGTCGGCTATACGTGATTTATTCGGTATCGGTACTAAAGTATTTACATTTTTGTTTGAATTATTACCTAACGACCCATTCATACAATATATTAGCAGTGCGTGCGACGCATATTCAGAGTATACAGGCTATTTGAATTATTTTGTACCGGTGCAGAGATTAGCAGAAATTACTAGTGTTTGGATATCAGCAATAAGCGTGTATTACGCATACAGGGTTGCTAAAAATGCGGTTAATTAGCGTTCAAGCGTTTGAACGCATGAGAGGATTAAGACAATGATATATATGTTTGACGGCGTACCGGGAAGCGGTAAAAGTTTACACCTTGCAAGGGAAGTAGTTAACGCTTTGAGAAGCGGTAAAAATGTTATTGCAAATTTTGATTTCAATGTTGAATTAGTGAAGCCGCGGCGTAATAAACCGCTGGGGCGTTTTATTCGTGTGTCTAATGATGAACTATTGAATAATTACATCTATCAGCATAAGGGAACGGACTACAGAAAAGCGCCCACACGTGACATGGGGTTTTCTGCCCTGCTTGGCCTTGAAGGGTTCGCCCGTAATTTCCATGAACGCGACAGCAAAGGTGACATTAAGGAACATCAGACTTTATTGTGTATAGACGAGTGTCAGGACATATTCAACACACGGACATGGAACCGCACCGACCGGTTGGCGTGGTGTTCGTTCTTCCGTATGCACAGACACTTAGGCTATGATTGTATTCTCTCGTCGCAGGACGATAAAGTCATTGATAAACAAATTCGCGCCGTATTGCAGACACGTATTACACACCGCAATGTCAAAAATCTGAAAACAATCGGGTTTATTCTTTGGCTTTTAGCGGGGCGCGACTTATTCGCTGAATCTGAGAGCATATACAGCATAAAAGGCAAGGCAGGGCATGTGAATACGCGCTACACAAAAGGCAGGAAGTATTACAAGTATTACAGGAGCACGGCATACAATTTTACGGCGGTATAGCCGTAGCGTGCGGAGGCTTAACGCCTTAAAATTGCGTGACGCGCGTATATACGCGCAGGCGCGCACGTACTTGACAATAGCAACACATAAGCGGTGACGCAACAAATAAGTGAGAGGGTTAAAATGAGAAAGATTGCAAAAGATGTTTACAACACAAAGTTAGTGCAGTACAGCAATACAACAGTTGTCAAAAAGTATCTGCACAATATCAAGTCGGGTTACAAACTCAGCAAATACGATATAGACAGCAGACAACGCAAGTCGGTTGAGAACAGAACGCAGGCAGATATTGAACGCTGTATACAGCAATCGCTTAACCGCACAAAAAACCATGTGTACGCGTTCGCACTGTCAAATGATTGGGAGTGGTTTTACACACTGACATTCGACCCGCAAAAGGTTGACAGCTTTGATTACACGGCAGTTTGTAAAGCGCTTAAAGCGTGGCTTGACGATACGCGCAAGAGATATGCGCCCGATATGAAATATATCATTGTACCGGAGCTACACAAAAGTGGGCGTTATCATTTTCACGGCATGTTTAGCAATGTGGGCGCTGTGCCGCTTGAGTATTCAGCGGCAGGCAGTACGCAGGAAACGGCGGTGTATAATCTCCCGTCCTATTGCTACGGATTCACAACAGCAACAATGATAAAAGACAGCGACCGCACATGTAGTTACTGCTTGAAATACATAACAAAAGAGCTGTGCGCAACAACGCAAAACAAAAAGCGCTATTGGCGCAGTCGCAATCTTAACAAGCCTATTGAGTATAAATATAATTTATCTGATGATGATTTTGAAGAACAGCTTGACGGCATAAGCGACAATATTACATTTGCAAAAACTATTGATATACCTAAAGCAAATAACAGGATTAATCTTTACATGACAGATATATAAAAATCGTTCAAGCGTTTGAACGCAATCACAACGGGGGTGAGTGCATGAGAACTTGTTTAAATGAGCGTGAAAGATACAATATTGAATATGCATTAAAGGCAGGGCAGACAGTACAGCAGATAGCCGCTACTCTTGAGCGTGCGCAATCCTGCATATATGCAGAGATTAAACGCGGCACAATAGAACAGCTTAACAGCGATTTGACAGTGAGAAAAGAATATTGTGCAGATGTCGCACAGCGGCGGCACGCTGAGAAATGCCAGTCGCGCGGTGTAAGTTTAAAAATCAGCAATGACATACAGCTTGCAAAGTTCCTTGAAAACAAAATATTGTCAGACGGATATTCACCATACGCTGCTATGCAGTCCGCAAAAAACAGCGGTTATAATGTGCCGTTTAGTCTTTCAACGCTGTATAATTACATCCGCGGCGGCGTGTTTGAAAAGCTTAACAAAAAACATTTAAACAAGCGCAGGAAACATAATACAGACAGGCGGCAGGCAAAAAAGAAATATAACAAAAATGTGCTGTCAATCGAACAGCGTGACAGGGATATAAACAAGCGGCAGGAGTTCGGGCATTGGGAAATAGATACAGTTGTAGGCAGACAGGGCACAACAACATGTCTGCTTGTTCTCACTGAGCGTAAAACGCGTTATGAACTCATCCGTAAAATGTCACATAAAAGCGCAGAGTGTACAGCGGCAGAACTTGACAAGCTTGAAATAAAATACGGCGATAAATTCAAGCGGATTTTTAAGACAGTTACAAGCGACAACGGCTGTGAGTTTTTCGGCGGCGGCATAGTCAATAAAAGTGTACATGGCGGTGAGCGTTTTAAGATGTATTATTGTCACCCTTACAGGAGTAACGAACGCGGAAGCAATGAATTACAAAACAGATTCATAAGGCGCTTTATCAAAAAGGGCATAGACATTGCAGGTGTAAGCAAAAAGCGTGTTAAAGAGGTGCAGGACTATATCAACAGCTATCCGCGCAAACTGTTTGACGGATTGAGCGCGGCTGATATGCTTGCGTATGAAACAGGGTTTATATAACAAGTCAAAAAAAATAACAGTAACAGCATAACGGCAGACAGTGCCGCAAATATGCGGTGCTTTGTTAAAGTCATGCAAAAAACGCCGCAAGCGTTCAAGCGTTTGAACGCAAGCGGCATTTTAATGCATAAAAGGTACATGCAAGATTGTACTAAAATAAATACAATCTTTTTTCCTCTTAACTATTGACATTTACAATTTGACATGATTTTAATAGGTAGAAATAGGAATTGACTTCTCTCAATTATTTGTGTAAAATATCATTAATAGTAATAGTTATCAATTCCAAAATAATCAAAAGAGTTAAAAGAGGTGATGATATGGCAGCAATAAAGCACAGCAGACAAAGAGACGCGATTCTTACATTTCTTATAAGCCGCAAGGATCATCCGACGGCAGAGGTCGTATATGAGAATGTCCGCAGGGAGTTTCCGAAGATAAGTCTTGGTACAGTATACCGTAATCTTACCCTGCTTGTTGATATGGGACATGCGGTTAAGGTTCCGTGTGATGACGGCTCGGTGCATTTTGACGGCAATGTAAGCCCTCACTATCATTTTGAATGTACGCGGTGCGGAGCGATAATCGACCTTATGAATATAGATGCAGGGAAGCTCATGGCAATAGATGAGATGGTTCAGGACGGATTCGGCGGAAAGATTCAGGGACACAAGCTGTTCTTCAGCGGCGTATGTCCGGCATGCATAAAAAAAGAAAATAAAAGCAAAATAAGTGTTGACAATAATGATAAAAGATGATAAATTAATATCAACAACAAAACAGTAATCATTACTAATATACTAATGATTGCGATAGAACATTTATGATTTTAAAGGAGGATAACAATATGAAGTTTGTATGTACAGTTTGCGGATATGTATATGAAGGAGATGCAGCACCGGCTGAGTGTCCGGTATGCCATGCACCTGCTGACAAGTTCAAGGTTCAGGATTCAGGCATGACATGGGCAGCAGAGCATACGGTAGGAGTTGCACAGGGTGTAAGCGAGGACATCATGGCAGACTTAAGAGCCAACTTTAACGGTGAGTGCTCAGAGGTCGGTATGTATCTTGCAATGGCAAGAGTTGCATTCAGAGAAGGATATCCTGAGATTGGACTTTACTATGAGAAGGCTGCTTATGAAGAGGCAGAGCATGCTGCCAAGTTTGCAGAACTCCTTGGCGAGGTTGTAACAGACAGCACTAAGAAGAATCTTGAACTCAGAGTTGCTGCTGAGAACGGTGCAACAGCAGGCAAGACAGACCTTGCTAAGCGTGCTAAGGCTGCTAACCTTGATGCAATCCATGATACAGTTCATGAGATGGCTAGAGACGAGGCCAGACACGGAAGAGCTTTTGAAGGCCTGTTAAAGAGATACTTTGGTTAATTGACAGCAGGATTTAATAGTCTGAGAGCCACTTAATATAAGGATTGGTAAAAGGAATGAGTACTTATGTGCTTGTTCCTTTTTTTACTTGTGTTTTTGCCTGCACTCTGCTACAATCAACACAAAGCATATATTCTACAATTCAACAACGTAAGTTGATCTATTTCTAATCTTTATTCAATGAATTCTATGCTTTTGTAACTCACTTAACATTTTTATAGCATAGTGCATTGGACGGAAGATGGGATTGACGGTCTGTAGCGGAATGTTGGTATCTGTAGATTGTGCGTCATATCCTAAGATATATAGGTTCTGTATTTCTTCCTTCCCTGCATGCACTGTGGGAACAGGAGGAAATATGAAACCTTTGGAACAGATGAACATTGTGGATGACTTTCTGGCAGGCAGCCTTATAGGTCATAAGGAGTATGTCGAAGCGGCATCACGCTACATCCTGAGCTGCATACTGAACCGTAAGATTGGGAAGCTTAATGTAGTCACACAGAAGTTTCTTATTGGGGACAACCCTGAGAGGCATGGTATCAGGCTGGATGTCTACCTTGATGAGGAAGACGGTGAGATATTCGATGTTGAACCGGATAAGAATAATAATGCAAAGGATATTGCATCACTTCCCAAAAGGGCACGGTTCTACCATGATAAGATTGACACGGCCAATCTCAGCTCAGGCAGTAATTACGATGACCTTCGCGATGTGATTGTCATATTCATCATGCCATATGACCCGTTTGGGCTTAATAGGATGGTGTATACAGTCAAAAAGAGCTGTGTGGAAGTGCCGGATATGCCGTATGATGATGGTGACAGAACGATATTTCTGTATACAGGTGGGACAGAAGGACATCCGACAGAGCAACTGCGGCAGTTATTACACTATATGGAGAACTCCGTTGCAGAGAACGCCTGCACGAAAGAACTGATGGAGCTTCATAAGATGGTGGAGGCTGTCAAGCAGGATGGAGAGGTAGGTCTTGCATATATGAAGAGTTTTGAGATTGAGGAGAAAATCAGGCAGGAAGGTATTGAAGAGGGGCGATTGGAGGGCAGATTGGAAGGCATTATAAGTCTTGCACGCAGGCTCGGACAGACTGATGAGCAGATTATAGCGTTGCTTCAGGAAGATTCCCACCTTACAAGAGAGCAGGCAGAGGAGGCGCTGGCGAAGTACACATCTGCTCATTAATGTCAATGTGACATAATTATATATCAGCGTGATTTTACATAGCTGTACACAGCTGTCTTTACAGCTCATGAAAGTTAAAAAAGCACAGTACACACAAGGCAGGCAGCTGCGCGGATAGTACCACTGACAGCTGCTGACTTACAGGCTTGTGTATACTGTGCTTTTAGTTAGAAGTTCTTATTATTTGAAGAACCGCTCTGTCCTGTCTCATCACGATGGTCTTCGTATATGCATACCTTTCTTATAATCATTCAATTAGTTAGTCTTGCAGTCTAATACTCTGTATCTTGATACAGAACCGTCAGAAGTTCTCTCAGATGAAAGATAGACATGGCAGTTGAGGATGTCACCTCCAACTTCTACACCTACTATGTCAGCTTCGAGATCGGCGGGAATACCATCGAAGGTCTTAGCTGATCTTCCTTCAAGAGCAGGAGAAGATAATACGATAGAATTAATTGCCTTAAATTCAGGACCATCACCCTTAAACCAGTCTGAAAGAACTTCCTTGTATTCAATAGTACATGTAGCAAGAGAATAAGGAATACGATTAAAGAAAGCATATCTCATTCTGTTAACCTGTTCATCAAGAGTAAATACTCCTTCATAAGCATTACCGACACCATGATCTATACCAAAAAGAAGACCTATAAGATAAGAATTATAACGCTGAACGGCAATGTACTGCTCAGGAGGATACTGGTCATCAGGATATCCTGCACTTGTATCAACATAATCAGCCCAAGCATGGAACTGATCGATAATATCAGACTTAATCTTCTCAGGATCAGCATCGATAGAAGCATAATTCTCAGCAGCCTGAGATACAACCTCAGCATTCTTATTATCTTCCTGAGTTACGGCAGCAGAAGACGGTTCTGTGGCAGGGACCGGCTCCTGTGATGGAGCAGAAGCGGAGGATGATGCTGCAATAGACGATTCTGCGGTGGACGCAGTGGATGTGGATGGTTCTGCAGCAGGCGTAGAAGACTGCGATGAAGCTGCGGATACTGCGGAAGCTGATTCCTGAGTATTCAGAACTGCCGCGGGTTGGGCGGATACGGGCTGCGCCTCATTGCCGCAGGCACCAAGGGACAGTGCTGATAATGAGAGGCATGTTACTGTCATGAGGGACAGTGCAGCTGATGTGTGAGATTTTATCTTATCAAATAAGGTATTTGTCATTTTCATATTTATATTATTCTCCATTCCTGCCCGTTCTCAGGGCATTCTAAGTTTGTGCACAGGTACATATTTATCTTTGTCATTCTGGGTTTTCAGGCACAAGGGTGTTAAGCAGCCGCAAGCCGGACATGAGATATGATGTCCGGCTCTGCGACAGTGGCTGTCTGCGGTACCTGTGGCACAGACAGCCGGTAAGGTTACACCGGGTTACTGATCGGCATATTTTTTGATTCTGGTAACCATGCCGTCTTTTATCTCGATTACACCTGAATTAGATGCACCACCGAGGCTGCCAACCTGATGTCTGGTGTCATATCCGAGTTCTTCGAGTTTGGCTCTGTAATCTTCTACAGAGATTGTGTCACCAACATTAGGGAGTATCCTGTTTACCAAATCAACAGTATGTACATTTGCCATAATTTTCTCCTCCTTTTTTTGATATTATTTGTATTGAATAGGAAGTGTGGCTCCTATATAAAAACCAATGGGACCTTAAAAGGGGGTACTGATATTCATAATAAACCGGTAATAAATAACAGTATCTACTAATAGGAACTATGGTTCCTATAATTATATAACCGTACTTCCTATTTGTCAAAGCATATAGGAAGTATAATTCCTATATAAGGTTGAAGGAGGAACGGAAGTGCTGCTGTATGATTTTAGAATGATAGGTAACAATTTACTTGCTTATCGTAAGAAGCTCGGAATGACACAGGGAGAAGTGGCTGATGCTGCGGGGATTTCTGACAGAACATATGCCGACATAGAGCGCGGCACGGTTAATATGCATGTAGAGACGCTGCTGCGTATCTGTAAAGTTCTTCATGTAACGCCGGATGATGTCCTTACGGATGAGGATGTCGAACTTGACTGCGAGCAGAATGAGATAATCGAGTGGCTGAATAACAGCTCACCAAAGACGAGGGCAACAGCATTACAGTTACTGAATGTCTATCTTAGTTCCCTGACTTAGGGTATAGTTGTTAATTAAATATGTAAGATATATTGATGGAAACCTGTTGTGATATTGTTTACAATGGGTATTTTTTGTATAATGGGATTGATTAGCGCAGGGAATGGAGATTAGTATGAATAATATGAATAAATATATAATGTCACTTGATCAGGGAACGACAAGCTCCAGATGCATTCTGTTTGATAAGCAGGGGCGGATATGCAGTATGGCACAGAAGGAGTTCGCGCAGATATACCCTGAGCCGGGCTGGGTTGAGCATGACCCGATGGAGATATGGGCATCGCAGATGTCGGTTGTTACTGAGGCTGTCAGCAGAATCGGTGCTTCTGCGGATGATATTGCGGCGCTGGGGATTACTAACCAGCGTGAGACGACGGTTGTGTGGGACAGGCGTACCGGCAGGCCCATTTACAATGCGATTGTATGGCAGTGCAGGAGAACGGCGGACTATATTAACAGGCTGAAGTGTGACGGCATGGAAGATTATGTGAGAAAGACTACAGGGCTTGTGCCGGACGCGTATTTTTCGGCATCAAAGCTGGCGTGGATTCTTGATAATGTGGAAGGTGCGAGAAAAGATGCGGCGGCCGGGAATCTTCTGTTCGGAACTGTGGACACATGGCTTATCTGGAATCTTACAAAGGGCGAGGTGCATGTGACGGACTATACCAATGCATCAAGAACTATGATGTTTGATATACATAATCTGTGCTGGGACAAGAAGATTATTGAGTATTTTGACATTCCTGAGGTGATGCTTCCGCAGGTTAAGCCTTCGGGATGTGTATACGGATATACTGAAAACAGCCTGTTTGGCGGCTGCATACCGATTGCGGGTGCGGCGGGAGACCAGCAGGCGGCACTGTTCGGACAGTGCTGCTTTGATGCGGGCGAGGTTAAGAATACATATGGAACCGGCTGCTTTCTGCTGATGAATACAGGCGATAAGGCGGTTGAATCAAAGAACGGACTGCTGACAACGATTGCTGCCGGAACGGATAATGATGTGCAGTATGCGCTGGAGGGAAGTATTTTTGTGGCAGGCGCAGGAATACAGTGGCTTCGTGATGAGATGAATATTCTTGAGACTTCGGCGCAGTCGGAGGAATATGCAAGGTCGGTTGAGGATACGGCGGGAGTGTATGTTGTGCCGGCATTTACGGGACTTGGCGCACCGTATTGGAATCCGTATGCAAGGGGAACGGTCGTAGGAATTACGAGAGGCTGCACGAAGGCGCATTTTGTCAGGGCAGTTCTTGAGTCGATGGCTTATCAGACATATGATATTCTTAAGATTATGGAAAATGAATCCGGTGTTGATATCCCGAAGCTCAAAGTTGACGGCGGGGCATCGAAGAATGATTTCCTGATGCAGTTCCAGTCGGATATCCTGAATGTGGATGTGCTAAGACCGGAGTGTGTTGAGACAACGGCACTCGGCGCGGCGTATCTTGCGGGAATTGCGGTTGGATACTGGAAGGATAAGGATGATATCCGTAAGAACTGGGCGATATCCAATACATTTCATCCGGATCTGGCAGATGCGGGGAGGCAGGAGCTTCTGTCAGGCTGGGAACGTGCAGTAAGGTGTGCACTGGCGTGGACTGAGGCGTGATGAGTAAAAAAGTCTGAAATTCCGAAAAGTTTGTTAATCTGTCAAGAATATACATAAATATTTTCGTGTATATTGGCTATTGTTTCGTATGGTACCATGTGATAATATTTTCTTACTTTAAAGAGAGTACGGAGTCTCTTTTGATAATGCAGAATGTTTGATGATTATTGAAAGGGATATTGAATGAGGGATGATATTAAGGTTCAGGAAGTGCATACACAGTATAGTATTAAGAACCTGCATGGCAGATCTGTGAGGCTTGATATATTTGCAACAGACTCTTCCGGCAGAAAATATAATTTTGAGATTCAGAGGTCGGATAAGGGCGCAGGTGTAAAGAGGGCAAGATATAACAGCAGTATAATTGATGCTAATATTCTGGATGCTTTAAGGAAGATGAGGAAGGAGTGGCAGCGATGTGCAGAGCAGTTGAGGAATTGTGCGATGAAGCAAGAAATGAAGGACATGCTGAAGGCAAGAATGAAGAGAAGCTTGAGAATGCGGCTAAGCTTCTCAGACAGGGTAAGCTGACGCGTGAGGAGATATCTGAAGTCTTAGGTATAGATACAGAGACTGTGGATAAGATAGCAGAATCGCTTGGCTGAATAATTTTGGGAGATTGCTAATCGGCATGGCACAGCTAATAATCGGTATATAGGAGGAAGTTCGGTTGTTTCATATAAAAAAGAAGAAGGTGTTTAAAAGCCGGCAGCTTAACAGGCTGACAATGGCAGAACATCTGGTATGGCTGATTCCGATAGGCTTTATGCTGCGTGACATTATAATAACATGGGATCAGGTGGAGGAAGTTCTGGCGGATAACCCCACACCGGCAATTATTGCGGTAATGATAGGCATGCAGGCGCTTGTGGGGCTTATACTCGGATTGTTCTGGGTGATGCTTTTTAAGGTGGTTATTCATACTGCGAGGAGGCAGCTGCTTAAGAGGAGTACATTTATCACGGTAAATGACATAGATTATTACAGGGATAAGCTTGACGGACTTGCACCGGGAACAATAAGCCTGCTTGCAGACCTTAAGATTGAAAAGCGTAAGGATATTGCAGCGTGTATTTTAAAGTATGAGAATCTTGGCATTATCAAGACGGATGAATATGGCAGGTATGTATTGGATACCGATGGGGATTGGCAGATAAATCCGGCATTACGCAATAGTGACAGATATCTGGTGAAGGCACTTACCGAACGTGGGTGTGATGCGGTTGATGAAGCGGCATGGCAGCGCATGGCGGTACAGGAGGCTATAGATGACGGATATATATATGACGGTCTGTTTGCTAAGAGGAGTAAAGTGAAAGAAACAGCAGGAAAGGCGGCAGGATGCTTTGCAGGATGCCTTGTTCCAATAATAATCATTGTCGGGATGGCATTTCTTATTAATGCGATTACACCGCAGCTGGACGAACTTGAGCAGATACTTGATGCGCTGCCCGATACGGCAACTTTTCGTGAACAGGTAGAGTATCTGAGCATGTATCCGCAGTATTATCCGGTTATGGCGGAGCTGATATTGGCGGCTATTGTGATGCTTGCAGCTTTCTTTATGCCGGGAATAATGGTGGTCGGAGGTATCGTGTCGACAGCGACGAAGCAAAGATACCGAAGAACGCAGTCAGGTAATGAGATGGCGGAATATGTATATGGAATGAAGAATTTCATACATGATTACTCAAACCTGAGTGAAGCAGATAAGAGCCAGCTCGCATTGTGGGATGATTATCTTATATATGCGGTTGTGCTTGAGGAGAATGAGCAGATAGTTGCGGATATCAGGAAAATGCGTTTGCAGAATGGAGGAATATAAGAATATGGCAAATTCAATTATGATTGTCACAGGGGTTGTATTTGTAATAATAGCATTTATAGCAATAGCGGTTATAAGGTGCTATAACGGCATGGTTGTCCTCAGAAACCGTGTGGAGAATCAGGGGGCACAGATAGAGGTGCAGCTCAAGAGACGTGCGGATTTAATTCCTAATCTTATCGAGACAACCAAGGGATATGCTTCTTATGAGCAGCAGACACTTACACAGGTTACAGAGCTTAGAAGCAAAGTATTGTCTGCAGCATCACCGGCAGAGTCATATATGGCCGGAGAGGCACTCGGACATGAGGCCTCACGTATGCTCGCAATTGGTGAGAAGTATCCGGAGCTTAAGGCGAATTCAAATTTCCTTCAGCTGCAGAAGGAGCTTGCCGATACGGAGGATAAGATTGTAAAGGCACGCCAGTTTTACAATGATACTGTTACCAAATATAACACAGCAATAATGATGTTCCCGAGGTCAGCATTTGCAGGAATATTTGGATTTAAGAAAATGGAACTGCTTGAGGCAGCTGCTTCTGAGAGACAGGCAACCCGTATGAATGGTGATACATTTAAGATGAATTAAAATAATAAATAATTTTATATGGAGAGTGACAATGGAAAGCAATATTATTATCAGACAGTACAAAAAAGAAGATGTTAAGTCTATGGTTCCTATATGGAACCAGGTAGTTGAAGAAGGAGTGGCATTCCCACAGCTTGAGACATTAAGTACGGCAGGCGGAAGACGGTTTTTTGAGGGGCAGAGTTATTGTGGTGTCGCAGAGGATGAGACAGGAAGAATTGTCGGAATGTATATACTGCATCCCAATAATATAGGACGCTGTGGACATATAAGTAATGCCAGCTACGCAGTTGACAGGAATTGCAGGGGAAGACATGTCGGGGAACTTCTTGTGCGTGACTGCATAAGACAGGCAGGGGAGCTTGGCTTCAGAATACTTCAGTTCAATGCTGTTGTGGAATCAAATACGGCTGCTAACAATCTGTATGAGAAGCTTGGATTTACAAAAGCAGGGACTATTCCGGGCGGTTTCAGAATGGATGACGGCAGTTATGAAGATATATTTATCTACTATATAAAGACAGGCCGCGGAATGAAAGGGGATGGCCCGGAGCGTACAAGCAGCAGATCTTACAGTGGCATTTATTCTGAGAGCACGCAGGTTGAATGCAAAGATGCAGGCAATGTCCTGTCAGTGAAGAGTGTGCTTGACAAAGTACATAAGGTCAGGGGGAACATACGCGAGGACAGGGAATGTACATACTTACTGTTTGAACCGCGCAATGATGACTGCACAATATCGGCTGCGATAAGGCTTAAGTCTGTTGATGCAGGAACGGACAAGCAGGGTATAGCAATAGGGCAGTTTGATGCTGTTGAAGGAATGCCTGTGCATTGTGATGTACTTCATGGACAAAAGAATTGTGTGTTCCAGCATACCTTTTCAACAGCAAGCGGTATGGGAGCCAATGGTAATCCAAAGTCTGCTGCTATAGATAAGGACAGTTTTACAGGAACGACATACAGGATGATGTATTCCAAATGCAATAATATAGCGACTCTTCAGGTATGGGATGCTATGGGAAGAAAGCTAATTTTGGAGGATGATAATACATTTGACCTGACACAGACATATGAGACACTGCAAAGCGGACGGAGTGTGCGGTATGGAATTGCTCTTGCGGGAGTTGAAGCAGATATAGCGAGGCTTACGCTTAAGGATGCGTCAGGCAGTGTTATCTATAATCAGGATGACTACTATAAGCCGGACTGTGAACCTCCGGCTGTTACCAAGATAACAAAGGCAGGAGAATCATCCGACAGACGCCGCATAGAACTCGGCTGGGAGGCAGAGACATGTGATGGATACTGCGAGTATGATGTTGAAGTATCTTATAATAATGAAGCATATATTAATGTAGGAACTGCGGCGACAACAGCATTTGCATATACACCGGAAAACAGCGGTGATTATACATTCAGGGTATACGGAAGAATCGGCAATGAGGTTAATAAATCATCATATGCGCAGTCAGAGGCAGTACATTATATCAGACCTCTCGATGATGCGTCTCTTACTGCAATTGGAAGTGCGGACGGAATAGATATAAGCCTTAAGCTTACGGATGATGCATATGAGTGGAAAGTATTCCGCGCTGATACATGTAATGTGTGTGGTGACAATGATGTCCTTATGGGAACATTTACAGGGAAAGATGCAAAGAAAGATGCTGACGGAGAATCCGTTGTAAGCTTTACTGATAAGTCATGCGGATATGACCCGCTGTATTATTATGTAATATCATATTCAGAAGATAACTGCAGCAATCCGGGAGAACCACAGCAGGCACTGCGTATAAGCGATAGAGCGGAAGCTGTGTATGCAGTTAATGACAGGCAGGTTGAAATGGTAGTTGATGATAAGAGTAATGATACGCTTGGCGCACATTATTTCTATATAACAGGACACTATAACACTGACGGCAGATATAAAGTGCTTGTAAATGGCCGGGATGCGGCGGAGGCACTTGATGGATTCACACATGGAGAACGCGACTGCGAAGGCTGTATCGCATGTGGTGCAGGCGAGAGTATCAGGATAGAGGGATACCCTGCAAAAGGTTTTAATAAGATAGAAGTTATATTTGAATCCGTAACCGGAAGCAGGTCGAGAAAGGTATTCAATTTCCTGTGCATGCCGTACTATAACTGTGTAGTGGATGCTTCATACAAGGGAGCACAGGGCGCATTGGATGCATCAGGTATTCCGCAGTATTCCAGAATAAGCGATGCACTTGTACATGGAATGCCGGGTGATGGAGATGTCATATTTGTTAAGAATGGTGTCTACAGGGAGAGAGTTGTCGTTGAACGTGCGGATGTAAGTATTATCGGTGAAGATGCAAAAAAAACCAGAATTGAGTTCAATGCATGTGTTGCGGACGGAACAGCGGCGGGAATGCGTGACAGGAATGCGATGCTTGTTGAGTATACGGCAACAGGATTCTCAATGTGCAATATAAGTATAGAGAATACATATCCTTATGCAGACGGAACAGACCAGCAGGCAGATGCTCTGGCTATACTTGCAGATAATGTATCGGTTACCAATATTACTCTGCTCGGATATCAGGATACACTGTTTGTTGATGCAGCCGACAAGGATGATTTTTCGCCGGATATTACCACACACCAGCATTTTAGCTGCTGTCATATCGAAGGCAATGTTGACTTTATATATGGATGCGGTGCTGCAATATTCGATGACTGCGATATAATCGGAAGATACACACCATATAAGGCGGATGGATGCTTTACTGCACCGAGGACACATGCAGATGCGGAATACGGTTTTATATTCAGAAACTGCAGATTCTATGCTGATGACAGGATAGAAACGGGGGCGTACAGGCTTGCCCGTCCATGGGGCAGGGATGCTGCAGCATTTTTCATTAACTGTTATATGAGCGATGTTGTATGTGACAACGGATACAGTGACATGAGCGGCAATTCATATAAGAATGCGCGCTTTGCAGAGTATGGTTCTGTGGGAGAAGGCGTGGCGGTTAATAATGACAGGCCGCTTCTGCGCAGGTCGCAGGCGGAACATTGCATGGAGATTATATAATACAGAAATGGAATTGATATGAGAACATTCTTTATTGCGGATACGCATTTTGGAGATGCGGACATTATAAGATATGAGAACAGGCCTTTTGCGGATACCGATGATATGGAAGAGAAGCTTATTGCCGGATGGAATGAGACTGTAGGTGAAGATGACAATGTATTCGTGCTGGGTGATTTCTCGGCTTATAAAAGTGTCGGCAGGAATACAGAGCTTGCCTGCAGGCTTAACGGACACAAGAGCCTGATACTTGGCAACCATGATATTGTTACGGAGGATTTCTGGTATAGATGCGGTTTTGAGTTTGTCAGCAGATATCCAATAATATATGAAGGATTCTGGATTCTTTCGCACGAACCTGTGTATGTGTGCCGCAATATGCCTTATGCCAACATATTCGGACATGTGCATGGCAGTCAGCTGTACAGAGATTACAGTGAACAGTCATACTGTGTGAGCGTAGAACGCACGGATTACAGACCGGTTCCGTTTGATGAGATTGTTGAAAAAGTGACTAATAATCGAAAGTAAAAGAAATAAAAAGCTTAATTTATTAAGAAAATACTATTTAAATGTTGTCTTTTTTTCGACAATAGGTTAAAATAAGCACATTATTTTGAGGAAAGTAAAGGAGAGCATTACCGTGGACAACAGATCGATGATGGAAATAACACAACATGATGCGGAGTTTGGACAGCTTGTTGAGAGCTGTATGAAGTCAAGAGCCTTTGACGTCGAACTCTATACTAAGCATGATGTTAAAAGAGGATTGAGAGACAGCAACGGTAATGGCGTTGTTACAGGACTTACAGAGATTTCGGATGTTGTAGGAAGTAAGATTGTTGATGGTAAGAAGGTTCCTACAGATGGCAACCTTTATTATCAGGGCTACAATGTAAGCGAGCTGATTCAGGGAAGCAGGGACAGCTTCTACGGATTTGAAGAGGTGACATATCTTCTTCTGTTTGGTTCACTTCCAACTAAGTCACAGCTCAAGAGCTTTATCGGAATCCTTGCAGACCTTAGTGAACTCTCCGGTGACTTTATACGTGATGTAATTATGAAAGCACCGAGTGCCAACATTATGAATTCGATGATGAAGAGTATTCTTAATCTTTATTCATATGATGGCAATCCGGATGATATATCGGTATCCAATGTACTGCGTCAGTCACTCCAGATGATAGCGAAGACGCCGCTTATAGCAGCATATTCATATCAGGCATACGGACATTTCAGACTTGACCAGAACATGATTATCCGTAATCCGCGTAAGGATTATTCAACAGCACAGAATCTGCTGTATATGCTCAGAAGTGACGGAATATTCACAGATCTTGAGGCGAAGGTGCTTGATGTTGCACTTATCCTTCATGCAGAGCATGGCGGCGGTAATAACTCAACATTCACAACGCATGTTGTTACATCAAGTGGTACTGATACATATTCGGCAATAGTTGCAGGTATAGCTTCTCTTAAGGGACCACGTCACGGAGGCGCCAACCTTAAGGTTCAGAAGATGTTCCAGAATATCAAGGAGAATGTATCAGACTGGACTAATGTTGATGAGGTCAGGGCATACCTTACCAGGATACTTGATAAGGACGCGTTTGATAAGTCGGGTCTCGTATATGGTATGGGACATGCAGTCTATACAGATTCAGACCCGAGAGCCGTGATACTTAAGAGATATGCGAAGAGCCTCTCAGAGGAGAAGGGACTTCAGAAGGAGTTCGCACTGTACGAGCTTGTAGAGCAGACAGCAGGTGCTATCATTGCACAGAAGAGACATCTTGTAAAGCCGGTATGTGCCAATGTCGATTTTTACAGCGGCTTTGTGTATACAATGCTTGGAATTCCGGAAGAACTCTTCACGCCTATATTTGCAATAGCACGTACATCAGGATGGTGTGCACACCGTCTTGAAGAACTTGTAAACAAAGGCAAGATTATCCGTCCGGCGTATAAGTATGTCGGAACACACTGTGATTATGTTGAGATGGATGAAAGAACCGGCGAAGAACAGTAAATGTTATAAATATAACAAAACAGGCTGCTTATTATGCAGCCTGTTTTTCACTATCACTTTCAATCTTAACCGTCGATTTTCTCCATATTCCCGTGAAGTAAAGAATGATAAGAATAACTGAAGATGTTGCGTTGCTGACAACAACGGCATACCATATGCTTGCAACTCCGAGATGAAGTATCGTCTCGCATATAAAAAGCACTAAGAAACGGAAGACCCATATACGTGAGGCATCAACGAGCATTGTTATCATCGTATGGCCGGAACCCTGGAAGAGACCGCTTGTCGCATTGTAGATACCGTTAGTCCAGCACCAGAATGCCATGAGGCTTAAGAAGTCTGTTGCAAGATTAGATACGGCACCATCTTTGGTGAATATATTTACGAGTGCCTGTGATACCGGTCTTCTTGAAAATATCATTCCTCCGACAAAAAGGAAGATAATTGCCATTGCCATAGCAATCTTGTAACCTTTGTTGGCACGGTCAACCTGTTTCGCACCCATATTCTGTCCGACGATTGTTGATACGGCTGAACCTATTCCGTTAGACGGCATGGTGATTATGCTGTTAATCTTGTTGCCGATTCCGTAGGCAGCGGTTGCGATTGAACCGTATTTTAAAACATTTTTGGTCATAAGAAGGAAACCGAACTGCATAGTGCTTCCGCCTATTGCGGTAGGAAGGCCGACTTTGATGATTGACAGTATCTTTGAGGATTCAAAATGGAATCCCCTTAATGAAAGCCGGATACCCTGTTTTGTTTTAAACAGTGAGTACAGACAGATGAGTGCAGGCGGCACCTTCGCCAGAAGAGTCGCAAGTGCGGCACCGAGAATTCCCATGTCAAATACAATCATAAGAAGAGGATCGAGTACAAAGTTAATACATATTCCCAGAAGATTCATGAGCATTGGCTTCAGCGTATCTCCCTGAGCCTGACGTATGGCATTGTACATATTAATTGTAAAAAGAAACGGCATATCAATAACAACAACTTTGAGGTAAGTTATGCCAAAATTAAGTACGTCACCCTCAGCACCGAGCCATCTGACAATACCGGGTGTGGCAATAATGCATATTGATGCGCATACAAATGCAAATATCATTGAGCATATATACAGATGATTAGCCATTATTCCTGCCTGACGTTTTTCGCCAGCCCCTATATACTGCGATATGAGGATTGCACCGGCAGTTGTTATGCCCTGTCCGAAATTGAGGATAATATTCTGAACCGGGGAAACGAGTGTTATTGCAGCCATTGGATTAGTACCAATCTGTCCCAGCCAGTATGTATCTGTCAGGTTGTACATGGACTGAATAAAGCTGTTTATCATAATTGGAATGGCAAGTACAATTATGGCCTGAAAGAGGTTACCTTCAAGAATCATATTGCGTTTTTCTGCTGATAGTTTCTTCATAATTAATCTCCGTTCCTGCCCCTTTAGGGACGCTTCCTGCACATAAGAAAATAAATATTTTCTAAATCTTTATATATTCTATAGATATATCTCTTTTTATATGATATATTAAAAAAACAGTAGTAACAAGCGAAAAATGGTTTGAAAAATGAATAATTACAGATTAATTATATTATATATGATAAAAATGGAGAATTTTTATGAACGGTACAATGTCAGAATATTTTAATATCAATAAACTTATACGTGAAACAGCATTCAGGATGGATGAAACCCATTCACATGAATGTTATGAGCTGGTTTACCTGTTTTCAGGAGAATGCAATATTCTTGTAAGCCACACTATATACAGGATGGTGCCGGGTACTCTGGTAATTATTCCGCCGGGGGAGATACATAAGACGTCATATGGCAGCAACGATAAGGTGAGGCAGCAGAGGTCGGCATTAAGGTTTTCAATAAAAGATACGGATTGGCTGTGTTCCGCACTTGGAAAGGATTTTGTAAAAGATAATCTTACAGCCGGTATAATTGAAGTGCCGGATAAGAGGAAAGAATATATAGAGAATCTTATAACAAGAATGATATATGAGAATCAGATGCCTGATGAACTTTCGATGGGGATGGTAAAGACTCTTTTTCAGGAATTTATGATTTTTGTGCTGCGCTGCAAATTATACGGGGATACGTCGGCACATGAGATTGATGCGCAGAACAGCACAATTCAGGATGTGGCAACGTATGTCTACAATAACTATGATAAGCAGATATATCTGGATGATGTGGCAAAACAATTCAGCATAAGCAGGTCTTATCTGTCGAAAAAATTCAAGCAGACAACAGGGTTCGGATTCAAGGAGTATCTGCTCAATGTAAGAATTAAGGAGGCATGCAGGCTGCTTCTGGAGACTAATCATTCCATAACTGACATTGCATTTGCATGCGGCTTCAATGACAGTAATTATTTTGGAGACGCATTCAGAAGAATAAAGGGAATATCACCGAATAAGTACAGGCATAATAGAGATGTAGTATAGACATAGTGCAGACATAGCGTATAGACATAGTGTGAAAAATCACCTTGAAAATGCGAGGCTATTTTTATATAATTATGTGTATACATGATATAAAGTTATATTAATACTGCGGGAATTCAGTATTTTACGCGGGAATGGAGAAGGTATGGACAGCATACGGCTTAAGGCACGCGCCAAGATTAATCTTGGACTGGACGTTACAGGGATTCGTGAAGACGGTTACCATGAAGTTAAGATGGTTATGCAGACGGTTGGGCTGTATGACAGGATAATAATTGAAAAGACTAAGGAACCGGGAATAGTCATAACATCCAATCTTTCATATATTCCTCTTAATGAGAATAATTTAATGTACAAAGCAGCAGATATGCTGATGCGTGAATTTGATATTGATGAAGGCGTTCATATGGATCTCAGGAAGTTCATTCCGGTAGCAGCCGGAATGGCGGGAGGAAGTTCCGATGCAGCAGCTGTGTTCTATGGAATGAACCGTATGTTTGGACTGGGACTTGATATTGAACAGCTTAAGGAGCGCGCGGTTAAGGTTGGTGCGGATGTTCCGTATTGCCTTATTCGCGGAACGATGCTTGCAACAGGTATAGGTGAGAAGCTTGACAGACTGCCGCCTATGCCGCAGTGTGCAATAGTTGTTGCCAAGCCTCCCGTTAATGTATCAACCAGGATGGTATATGAGAAGCTTGATATGAGCAGTGATATAAGACATCCGGACATAGATGCAGTGATAAGAGGACTTGAGAATGGGAATCTTGTACAGATAGCAGAGAGCATGGGCAATGTACTTGAAGATGTTACGATTCCGATGCATCCTGTTATAGATACCATTAAGCGTGATATGAAAAGGTTCGGCGCAATTAATGCGATGATGAGCGGAAGCGGTCCCACAGTGTTTGGAATATTTGATGATAAGCAGCAGGCACAGATATGTCTTAACCACATGCGGGAGCAGGGAAGTGCAAGGCAGGCATATATTACGGACGTATATAATGTAAGATAGATATAAGAGGTTAAGGGAGGAACAGTATGAAGGATGACATGACAATGGCAATTAATGATTATCTGCCTTTGAGAGATGTTGTATTTAATACGCTTCGTCAGGCGATACTTAAGGGAGAACTTGAGCCGGGCGAGAGGCTTATGGAGATACAGCTTGCCCAGAAGCTTGGGGTAAGCCGCACGCCTATAAGGGAAGCTATAAGAAAGCTTGAACTTGAGGGACTTGTTGTCATGATTCCGCGTAAGGGAGCTGAAGTGGCAAGGATAACAGAGAAGGACATGAAAGATGTTCTTGAGGTCAGGGGAACCCTTGAGGAACTTGCAGTCGCACTGGCATGCAGACATGTTACGGACGAAGCGGTTGATGAACTTAAGATGGCTAATAAGCTGTTTGAGGCAGCCGTGGTTGCCAAGGATGTTGTAAGGATAGTAGATGCCGATGTGGAATTTCATGATGTTATCTACAAGATGACAGATAACCAGAGGCTTATCCAGATAATAAATAACTTGAGTGAGCAGATGTACAGATATCGTCTTGAGTACGTTAAGGATGCAAGATCACATTCAATACTTATAAGCGAGCATGCCGACATCATTAACAGAATTGCCAGCAGGGATGAGGAAGGTGCCAAGGAGGTCATCAGCCAGCACATTGGCAATCAGGAACGTGGAATTATAAGAATGATGCGCGGATAAGAATTTTGTATAGATATTGGCAGGATGGCAATAATCTCCATATGAACATGAATCATTCATATGGAGGTTATTTTATGAAAAATTGTATCTTTAAGAATATTTACATAAAAAGTAAGAATATTACGCTTACAGCGGTTGTGCTGGCTGCTGTGTGTGTTATGTGCATTACGTCGGTAATGGCGGTACGTGCAGCCGGCAGAATACGCATGCAGGAACATATAGCCGGCGAACTTGTCAGATTCCATGTCCGTGCCAACAGCGATACGTGTGAGGATCAGACGCTTAAGCTTAAGGTGCGTGATGCGGTTATTGACTATCTTGCACCGCTGCTTGCCGGCTCTGAATCCGTTGAGCAGTCGAAGCGGATAATTGCCGGCAATACCGGGAATATAATAACAGTGGCGCAGACGGTTGTTGCGGACAGCGGAATGAACTATAAGGTAAATGCTTACTTTACGACAGAACATTTCCCTACAAGGAATTATGGGGATATCACGCTGCCGGCCGGTATATATGATGCATATCGTATCGACATAGGAAGCGCCGGGGGACATAACTGGTGGTGTGTGCTGTATCCGCCGCTTTGCTTTGAAGATGAGACACATGCAGTGATGAGTGAGGATGCGGAAGAATATCTTAAAGATGAGCTTACTCCCAAGGAGTATGAGTTGATTACTAATGATAACGGCCGGAAAGTTACAGTCAGATTCAGGCTTCTTAAATTTCTTAACGGATATATGGAATAAAAACATTGATTGGGAGTAATAATGGCAGAGAAGGTTTTGATAAAGATACTCAGTGAAGCAAGAGCAGGTGAAGAGAAGGAGAATATGGAGATAGATTATACCGGACTTCTCAACCGGCGCAACGGTGTGATTTACATAAGGTATGACGAAGTGGCTGACACAGGCACAGGGCTTACGTCCAATATGATAAAGATATACCCGGATGATATAAAAGTAGAGATTAACAAAAAGGGCGCAATAACATCGCATATGAGCTTTGTAAGCGGTGAGAAGACGCATACATTCTATGAGACACCGTTTGGCGCAATGAATCTTGCAATATATGCGCGTCAGGTGGATATAGAAGAGACACAGGATACGATTCATGTATTCATGGATTATTCTATAGATGCGAATTACGAGACAGTATCGGATAATTCGATTGATATAACGGTCAGGAAAAAGCATATATGATTTTTGAAAAATATAAATAGCATGAAATTGGAGATCACACTTCAATTTCATGCTATTTTTAACTTGAATTACATATGCATAATGGCCCCGTACATCTCAGGACGTCTGTCCCGGAATACGCCCCAGCTAAGACGCATCTCGCGGATGGCATCAAGGTCAAATGTGTGGATAATTACGCCTTCTTTTGTGCGCATGTCAATTGATTCGACAACTCCGCCTGTCTCGTCTGTGATAAATGATGATCCGTAGAATCTGAGAGAGGAAGATTGTCCGCCGTTGGCCTCACTTGGTTTGACGGTCTCGGTACCGATACGGTTAGCGGCAATAAGCGGCATGATATTGGCTGCGGAGCTTCCCTGCATTACTCTTCTCCAATGCGGCATGCTGTCACAATCGAGTATCGGTTCTGAACCTATTGCCGTAGGGTAGAATAGAAGCTCTGCACCATCAAGCGCCATGCATCTTGCACTCTCCGGGAACCACTGGTCCCAGCAGATTCCTACACCTATTCTGGCATAGGCAGTGTCCCAGACTTTGAAGCCTGTGTCACCGGGCGAAAAGTAGAATTTTTCCTGATAGTAATGGTCATCGGGAATGTGTGTCTTGCGGTAAACACCGAGAATGCTGCCATCAGCGTCTATTATGGCAATGGAGTTAAATGCAGTGTTGCCGGCTTTTTCATAAAAACTTACCGGGAGAACTACGCGGAGTTCTTCGGCAACTTTCTTAAAGTGCGCAACTGCCGGATTCTCATCAGGTGTTGTGGCCAGACTATAGTAATCGTAATTGCGTTCCTGACAGAAATACAGGTTCTCGAAAAGTTCGGGAAGCAGTATTATCTGTGCACCGCCCGCTGCTGCCTCGCGCACAAGGCTGTCAGCTTTCTCAATGTTGGCTGCGGTATCTTTTGAACAGCGCATCTGAACAGCGCCTACGCATACATTTCTCATTGTGTACCTCCTGTATGGCAAAAAAACGGTATCTGCTGCGTGAGACAGTGGATGTTGCCTCCACCTGTAAGAATCTCACGTGTATATATCTGGATTACCCTGCGCGAAGGAAAAAGCGATTCGAGAATCTCTTTGGCTTTGGCATCATAAATGTGATTAACATCATCAGGATTATCAGGCTTACCGAATCCGGGCATTATAATCGCATTATTGGATATGTAAAAATTAACATATGATGCGGCAAGACGTTCACCGGCAGTCCTTACAGGTTCAAAGCCGCAGCTGTCAAGTCCTTCGCATTCCTCCGGCGTTATATACACCGGAGACGGCATCGGCAGCTTGTGAACGGTTATCGCACGTCCTTTGGCATCAGTCTCATTCTCGAGGTAATCGAGACATTGCATTGACATGTCATACTGGACATCATCCCTGTCGGAGGTCATTCCGAGTACAACGTGTCCCGGCTGTGTAAATGCACATATATTGTCTACATGTTCGTTAGTCTCATCGTTAAATACACCACATGGCAGCCACAGTACCTTGCTTACATTGAGATAATCTTTGAGCTTCTGTTCAATCTCAGATCTGGTAAGGGAAGGATTGCGTCCCTTGCTTAGAAGGCATGATGCGGTTACCATTGCGGTTCCTTCACCGTCAACATGAATGGATCCTCCCTCGAGAACAAAATCGCCTGCATTATATGCATCAGCATCAAGCATATCGCAGAGCTTGTATGCCATGGCATTGTCCTTATCCCATGGGAAATACAGTCCGTCAACAAGCCCGCCCCATGCATTGAAGCACCAGCTTATGCCTCTCAGTGTGCGGGCATCGTCAACAACAAAGGTAGGGGCACAGTCACGCGCCCATGCATCATTATTCGACATCTCAATAACTCTTATATTGTCAGGGAGTGCAAGCCTTGCATTCTCATATTGTGAATAGCCGGCGCATACGATTACCTTTTCTGATTCAGCTATCGCAGATGCAATCTTAACAAACACTTTCCTTGCTTCGTAGCCGCCGAAGCTCCATGAATCGGTACGCTCGGGCCATATCATAATACAGCCGTAGTGCCTGTCATATTCGGCAGGCATATAGAAACCGTCATTAACAGGTCTTGATTCGAGTATTTTCATCAGATGGCATATCCTTTTGCTTTAATAACTTCGATTACACTGTCTACGCATTCCTGACATATATCATGTGTTCCTGCTTCAACCATTACACGTACAAGAGGCTCAGTACCGCTCTCGCGTACAAGAATACGTCCGTCGTCGCCAAGCTTTGCCGCAACCTTTGCAACAGCTGCCTGGACATCAGGATCATTCTGTGCAGCAGCCTTGTCAATCACCTTAATGTTCTTAAGAACCTGCGGATAGATTGTAACAGGGCTTGCAAGCTGATGAAGGGTCTTCTTTTTGGCGAGCATGACTTCCATCATCTTGAGGGATGTCAGAATGCCGTCACCGGTTGTTGCGTATTTGCTGAATATAATATGTCCTGACTGTTCGCCGCCGATGCGGTAACCATTCTTGGACATATTCTCATATACATACTTATCGCCTACCTTGGTCTTCTCATATTCGATGCCTACTGCATCAAGAGCCTTATACAGACCGAAATTAGACATTACTGTTGTGACAATCTTATTGGAAATGAGCTTGCCGCGCTCTTTCATGTAGCATCCGTAAATGTAGAGGATGAGGTCACCATTTATTACTTCACCTGTCTCATCGACGCACAGACAGCGGTCTGCATCGCCATCATATGCAAAACCTACATCGAGATGCTCTCTCTTCACAAGCTCCTGAAGGCTCTCAATATGTGTGGAACCGCAGTCTGTATTAATGTTGGTTCCGTCAGGCTCTGCATGGATGACATAAGTCTTGGCACCGAGTGCATCAAATACACCCTTTGCTATAGACCATGCACTTCCGTTGGCAAGGTCAAGACCTACGCGCATACCTTTGAAAGAATATGTTGCAAGTGACATAAGGTATCCCATGTAGCGGTTACGTCCTGCTGCATAGTCGATAGTGCAGCCAATGCGTTCGTGGGTTGCAAGAGGTACTTCAGCATGGTCTCCGTCAAGATACTTCTCAATCTCAGAGATTACATCTTCACCCATCTTCTCACCCTTATCGTTGATAAGCTTGATGCCGTTATCGTAAAATGGATTGTGGCTTGCAGAAATCATAATACCGCAGTCAAAATCCTCAGTTCTTGTCACATAAGAAACGCTTGGTGTTGTAGTTACATGAAGGAGGTAAGCGTCGGCACCCGATGCAGTAAGACCTGATACGAGAGAGTACTCAAACATGTAGCTGCTGCGTCTTGTGTCCTTGCCTATGATTATCTTAGCTTTGCCATCCTCATGATTCTGACCGTAATACCAGCCTAAGAAGCGTCCAATCCTGAATGCATGCTCAACTGTAAGTGTTACATTGGCTTCACCACGGAAACCGTCTGTACCGAAATATTTGCCCATTATAATCTCCATTCTGCGGACGCTGAGCGCCGCTTAATATTTAATCCAATAATATGATGTCAGAATACAGGATACTAGAACCTGCCACCGCCGCCACCGAAGGTATGTCCGCCGCTTCCGCTGTGGGAAGAGCCTCCTGACGAACCTCCGCTGCTTTCGGAAGGCTTCGGCTTCTCGTGACGTACTCTTGATGTACGCAGATATGTATCAACACGACGGTTAACATCATACTGATTATCATGCATGTAGCTTGTGCTGTCAACAGTCATTCGTGATTTATTCTTCATGCGCAGAATACATACAACAAGCACTGCGGCAGCGGCTGCAATTCCCAATTTGACAGGCATTGCATAAAGAAGCTTTTCACTGAGTGATGCAGCTTCGCCTACGGTTGTAGTCATACCGCTGCCCCCGGCATCGGACGATGTAGGAAGATAAGTCATGTAGTCAGATGTCTTATTAATAAATGCGACGCATCCGTCATAATAATTGCCGGAAGAAAGCTTAGAAGTCACGGCAGTGACGATGTTGTCAATACGTGTGTCAGACAGATAGCGGATTGCCTTGCCTGATGTAGATATCCATACCTCACGTTCTTCCATATTGATAAGCATCAGTGCGCCGTCACCGTGAAGCTTATCGTATCCGAAATCATGCGCCATGTAAAAATCCTCTGCATAACGCATTGAAGATCTGCCTTTGGTTGAATCGGTTGTTACTATTATGAGGTCAATCTGTGATGTTTCAGCTTTGCTGACACACAGAGCTTCAAGCCTGTTTATCTGGTCTGATGTCAGAAGACCGGCATCATCGTAGACTTTCTGTCCCGTACTGTCGAATCCGCACATCATGCAGAAAAAAAGTGCCATCACAAGCAATGCGGTAATACGGGCTGTTATATGTCTGATAGTCTTTACCATAATACAACACCTCCAATCATCGCAATGATAAGTGTTACGACAAAGGTAATCATAAATGCAGCAACGCTGCGTCCTGTACTTACGGGACGGTCTGCAACAATCTTACCGGTCTGGCCGTTCATGAGAAATGTGTAATCCTTGCCATTATAGCGGTAGTTAAGCATCCATACCGGAAGAAGCGCATAATATCTGGCAGTTATGCGTGAATTAGGCGTGTCGGTACGGCTTGTTACTGAGGAGTATCCGGTAAGGGTCTTATCGGCAGCTTCTTTGATGTAGCTGTTGGTACGCTTATATATGCGGTCAAACATCTCTTCAGCAGTATAGTTATATCTTTCTGAAAGATACCCTGACAGATACGGCATCTCGAACTTACGGAGCTCGCTGTAATTAAATGGTTCCAGCTTATCCATATCGTCGTCATTCATCTTCTCAGAGGCATCGGCAGGAATCTTCTCAAAACGTGCGGATACCTCACGTGCCACATCATAGTACTGTGTTACGGTGTAATAATAATCTGCGTGGTCTTCGCGTGATACTATGAGACCTGTTCCGTGCATAGAGTCGGTAGAATGGACATCATAGCACCAGAAAGGAACATATATGCCCGTCAGTTTATCAATCATGCTGTCGGAGCGGAGCGTTCCGGGTGTGAGAGGTCCTTTGCGTGTCCATGCCCTGAACTTTTCGACAGCAGTATCTTTGTCAAGTTTAAACGGAATAATAAGCTTTGGCTTAAATTCCCCCTCAAGTCTGTCGGCAACCAGAGTCGGATTGCCGCAGAAACCGCATATTGTCGCGGAAGTGTACTCGTCTGATACAAGCTCGGCACCACAGCTTGTGCAATGATAGACCTTCATCTCAGGCTGGTCACCGGAATCATCAGAACTGCCGGAATTATCATAACTGCCTGCCTGCGGATTGCCTGCCTGCGGATTACCGTACTTTGCCAGATACTCATTTACCGTACATGATTCCTGACATGACGGGCATGCCAGCATCTGTGTGTCCGGATCAAATACCATGACGGTACCGCATCCGGGACATTTGTAAGTGATTGTTTCGCTCAAAATAGTACCCCCTGTAATTAATTACCAATGTTCATAGTTTGTTCATATTTAATTCAACAACAATTAACATTAAAAACATTGTTTCTTCACTTTTGAAAAATATAATAGCATCATAATAAAAATTGCTTACAAGATAATATCATTTTTCATAATTGAGCTATAAATAGCTCTCCTCCCTTTTTGATCGCCCATGTGAATGGGCGATTTTTTTGCCTTTTATCCTGTAATATATGATACGACAAAGCAGATAATACCGGCAGCAACAAGAATCCAGCTGATAACGGTCTTACGTTTCTTCTGTGCAAGCGTATCTTCGGGAATCCGGTCGCGCATGTCAAAATACATCGCAAATTCTTTTTTTATTGAAATAAGCCTTACAATGCCGGCAAAAGCCAGTATAAGTCCCGCAAATGACAGAAGAAAATTCAAAAATGGCATATATTGCATTGAATATTCCAAACCTTTCTTTCTATTTAAAAATATATTAGCAAACAACTGAGAATATTGTATCATAAATTTTCTCGTTTTTGAACTTATTACTTTCAATTTTATGCCGTTTGGGGTATAATTAAGATACTTTAGAGCGCTGACCGCCCTGAGGCGGAGAATGGAGGAGTTTATGTTAGTTTCAGCTAAAGAGATGTTGGAGAAAGCAAGAGATGGAAAGTATGCAGTAGGTCAGTTCAATATTAATAATCTTGAATGGACTAAGACAATCCTTCTTACTGCGCAGGAGATGAATTCACCTGTAATTCTTGGTGTGTCTGAGGGCGCAGGCAAGTATATGACAGGATTCAAGACTGTAGCCAATATGGTTAACGGAATGATTGAATGTCTTAATATTACGGTTCCTGTAGCACTTCATCTTGATCATGGAACATATGACGGATGCTATAAGTGTATTGAAGCAGGATTTTCATCAATCATGTTCGATGGCTCACACTATCCTATAGATGAGAATGTAGACAAGACAAGGGAGCTTGTTGAAGTATGTGCCGGGAAGGGCCTTTCGCTTGAGGCTGAGGTAGGTGCTATCGGTGGTGAAGAGGATGGCGTTATCGGTATGGGCGAGTGCGCAGATCCTGATGAGTGTAAGAGAATTGCAGACCTCGGAGTTACAATGCTTGCAGCAGGTATCGGTAATATCCACGGTAAGTATCCGGCTAACTGGGCAGGCTTAAGCTTTGACACGCTTGCAGCAATCAAGGAGAAGACGGGAGATATGCCACTTGTACTTCACGGTGGTACGGGAATTCCTGAAGATATGATTAAGAAGGCAATCTCACTTGGAGTTGCAAAGATTAATGTTAATACAGAGTGCCAGCTTGCATTTGCAGCAGCTACACGTAAGTATATTGAGGAAGGCAAAGACCTTGAGGGCAAGGGATTTGACCCACGTAAGCTTCTTGCTCCGGGCTGTGAGGCAATCAGAGCAACTGTTAAGGAGAAGATGGAACTCTTTGGCTCTGTTAATAAGGCCTGATTATAAGGCGTGAAGCATACAGATAACGGGCAGGATATTACATTTATGAAACAGAATTCAAAGACCTATGACATCATCAGGTACATAGTGCTTGGTGCTGCGGTAGTGGTATTCCTTGTGGCGGCAGGAATGCTTATCCACATTTTCATGGAATATAAAAAAGGCACGGACATATATGAGAATATAAGCAGTTCGGTGCTTACACCTGTCGATAAGCCGACAGGTGACGGAACGGATACTTCTTCGGATGAGGAGGAGAATCTTCCGTTTGTGTATGATCATCAGGCACTTCTGAATATTAATTCCGAAGGTCAGGGATATCTTTATATACCGTCAATTGACCTGAGATTACCGGTAGTGCAGGGAACAGATAATGAATATTATCTCAATCATACATTTAACAAAGTTTATAACGCGGCAGGAGCGCTGTTCATTGATTCCAGGGTAGACAAAGGACTGGGTGGCTCTAACGTTATAATATACGGTCATAATATGAAGAATGGCAGCATGTTTGCCAAGCTTGCTTACTATAAGAATGAATCATTCTACAGGCAGCAGGGCAATGATGTATTCTACATATATACCGGTGATGAGATTCGCGAGTACAGGATATTTGATGCTTTTGAGAATGATCCGGAAGGATATGTGTATACGTGTAATTTCGGTACGGCATCACAGCTTCAGGAATATGCTTCTACAGTGAAGTCGTATTCTTTATATGACACAGGAGTTGATGTGTCGTCAGCAACGCAGGTTGTAACATTCTCAACATGTACCGGTGACGGCGCGAGAAGAATCATAGTTCAGGGTATATATGTCGGAAGCAGGACTGATAAACAGACTTCTGATAATTAGGCTTGCAATGACACAACATCAGCAACATGACGCCGGAATAGCTGATTCTTTGTATGATAAGCGTTTTTTAGTTAAGTTTTTTAAGAAAATTTTAAAAAACACTTGCAATTTGCAAAGATATGAGTTATTTTAATTACAGGCTAAGCGGCCGGTAATTTAATGTAGTTTGACTGAGCAGGACAACGGCGTTCCTTTTTTAAGGGACGCCTTTTTTTATGACCGGCTTCTTAAAATCAAATCGTGAAAGGAAGATATGACACATGGAAGAGAAGTACACAATTTCTGACATTTTCGGTGAGAACGTGTTCAGCGACAAGGTTATGCAGGAACGTCTCCCAAAGAAGGTTTACAAGAATCTTAAGAAGACAATGGCAGGTCTTCAGGAACTCAGCATGGGTGATGCAGATGTCATTGCAAAGGCAATGAAGGATTGGGCAGAAGAAAAGGGTGCAACACATTACACCCATATATTCCAGCCACTTATCGTAAGTCTTGCGGCAGAGAAGCATGATGCATTTGTTACTAACCCTGATGAATCAGGCAACATGATTACACAGCTTTCAGGTAAGGCACTCATTATGCAGGAACCTGATGCATCATCATTCCCTTCAGGCGGAACAAGAGATACATGCGCTGCAAGAGGTTATACATTCTGGGATGTGACATCACCTGTTTATATCAAGACAGGCAAGATTGGCGCAGTTCTCTGTATACCTGCTGTATTCTGTTCTTACACAGGTATCACACTTGACAAGAAGGCTCCGCTTCTCCGTTCAATTGAAGCAGTCAGCAAGGAAGCAATGAGAATTGTTAAGCTTGTAGATCCTGAGACAGAGGCAACTAAGGTTGGAGCATCTGTAGGACCTGAGCAGGAATATTTCGTAATTGACAGAGATAAGTATCTTGCAAGAAAGGATCTTGTATTTACAGGACGTACACTTTTCGGTGCTGCTCCTTGTAAGGGACAGGAACTTGATGACCAGTACTTTGGTGTTATTCCTGAGAAGGTTGGCGAGTTCATGAAGGATCTTAATGTTGAGTGCTGGAAGCTTGGTATTACTGTAACAACACAGCATAACGAAGTTGCTCCGGGACAGCATGAACTTGCACCTATATATTCAGAGGCTAATATAGCAGTTGATAACAACCTTGCAGTTATGGAGATTGTTAAGAAGGTAGCTGAGCGTCATGGCCTTGCATGTCTGCTTCATGAGAAGCCGTTTGCAGGCGTTAACGGTTCAGGTAAGCATAACAACTGGTCACTTGCTACAGATACAGGTGTTAACCTTCTTGATCCGGGCGATAATCCTGCAGAGAACAAGCTTTTCCTTCTTACTCTTGCATGTATCGTTAAGGGTGTTGATACTCACGCAGATCTGCTTCGTCAGTCAGCATCAGATGTAGGTAATGACCACAGACTTGGTGCTCAGGAGGCACCTCCGGCTATCATCTCTATCTTCCTTGGTGACCAGCTTGAGGATATTGTTAAGCAGATTATCGAGAAGGGTAAGGTTGATTCAGTTATCGAGGGCGGTAAGATGGATCTTGGAATCAGCACAGTTACTCCTATGAAGAAGGATGCTACAGACCGTAACAGAACATCACCGTTTGCATTTACAGGTAATAAGTTCGAGTTCCGTATGGTTGGTTCTAATGATTCTATATCAGCACCTAATACAACTCTTAATGCAATCGTTGCAGAAGCTTTCAGTGATGCGGCAGATGAGATTGAGGCAGCTTCTGATAAGGCTGCTGCAATTGATGCGGTTACAAGAAAGTATCTTACAGAGCACCAGAGAGTAATCTTCAATGGCAACGGATACTCAGATGAGTGGGTAGCTGAAGCTGAGAAGAGAGGACTTCCTAACATCAAGTCTATGGTTGATGCAACGGAGACTCTTACAACTGACAAGGCAATCGAGCTGTTTGGCAAGTTCGGTATCATGAACGAGACAGAGCTTAAGCTTAGAGAAGAAGTACTCTATGAGACATATGCAAAGGTTATCAACATTGAGGCTCAGACAATGATTGATATGGCTCAGACAGAGATTCTTCCTGCTGTTATGGCTTACGCAACTAACCTTGCCGCTTCTGTTAATGAGATTCAGGCAGCATGTGAGGATGCAGATGTATCATATGAGACAGACACACTTAAGGAGACATCGGCTCTTCTTGCTGAGGCAAAGAAGGCAGTAGCAGCACTTAAGGATGCAAGACAGAAGGCAGCATCACAGGAGTGTCCAAAGTGTTCGGCACACAGCTACCATGATGATGTAATGCCGGCAATGACAGCACTCAGAGCACCTGTAGACAAGCTTGAGACAATCGTCGATAAGGATATCTGGCCGATTCCTACATATGCAGATATGCTTTTTGAATTCTAATCAGGCATAAATAAATATAATAATTGGACGTGCGCAGCCCGGAAAGACAATTAAGGTCTTTCCGGGCTGCTTTTGTGTTGACAAAACTGATTGATGAGAATACAATAGTTGCACATGCAATAATTACATATGCAATTTGAAAGGAGGATATTCCATGAAGGAATTTCTGTCTTATGTCAGACCGTATAAGAAGGAAGCATTTCTTGCGATATTCTGCATACTTTCGGAAACCGTGTTTGAACTTGTGATTCCTCTTGTTATGGCTTCGATTGTGGATGTCGGAGTAGCTAATGCGGATACACATTATATTTTGATGAAGGGCGCCCAAATGCTCTTATTTGCGCTGATTGCGCTCGGACTCGGAATCGGGTCTTCAATATATTCGGCAAAGTGCAGCCAGGGAGTGGGGGCGGAGCTTCGTAAGGCTGAGTTTGCCAGGCTGCAGCAGTTCTCATTCGCCAATACGGATCACTTTAGCAGTGCATCACTTGTGACAAGGCTTACAAGTGATGTTACAACTATACAGAACGCACTTGCAGGAGGAATGCGGCCGGGCTTCCGTTCGCCGGTGATGATGATTACGGCGATGACGGCAAGCTTTCTTATCAATGCCAGGCTGGCGCTTGTGTTCCTTGTGGCAGCACCGGTGCTTGCAGTCATTCTCTTTATTATAATAAGCCATGTACGACCGATGTATACGGTTATGCAGGGAGCAATTGATAAGGTTAACAGGATTATTCAGGAGAATCTTACTGCGGTAAGGGTAGTTAAGTCATATGTCAGGGGTGACTATGAGAAAGAGAAGTTTGATGAAGTTAATGATAATCTGCAGACAGCGTCTGAGAGCGCATTCAGGACGGCTACACTTAATATGCCGGCAATGCAGTTCATAATGTATTCAACAATTCTCGCAATCCTGTGGTTTGGCGGCAATCTGCTTACGGTTGGCGGAATGAAGGTTGGTGAGCTTACCGGATTTTTGAGCTACGTACTTCAGGTACTTAATTCACTTATGATGTTCTCTAATGCATTTCTTATGGTTACGAGAGCAATGGGTTCGTGGAAGCGTATAAGTGAAGTTATGGATGAGCAGATTGATATTGGAGAGGAACGTGCCGGAGATATTGAGGTACGGCATGGAGACATAGTATTTGACCATGTTTCATTCAAGTATAATAAGGATGCAGCTGAGAATGTTCTTACAGATATATCGCTTCATATAGAAGCCGGGCAGACAATCGGAATAATCGGTCAGACGGGAGCTGCCAAGAGTACGCTCGTACAGCTGATTCCAAGACTTTATGAGGCTGTGGAAGGTACGGTATATGTAGACGGACATCCGGTGTGGGAATATCCGCTTGAGGGTCTCCGTGATTCGATTGCCATGGTTCTTCAGAAGAATACACTCTTTTCCGGGACTGTTAAGGATAATCTTAAGTGGGGCAATGAGAATGCCACGGATGAGCAGATAGATGAAGCATGCAGGCTTGCGTGTGTTGATGAATTTATCGGAAGACTTGAGAATGGATATGACACTGAGATGGGGCAGGGCGGTGTCAATGTGTCCGGCGGACAGAAGCAGAGACTCTGTATTGCCAGAGCTATTCTGAAAGAGCCTAAGGTACTGATACTTGATGATTCGACGAGTGCGGTGGACACGGCAACTGAAGGTAAGATAAGGGAAGGACTTGCAAAGAGCCTTCCGGATACGACGAAGATTATAATTGCACAGAGAATTACATCTGTGATGGATGCAGACCGGATATTTATACTTGATGACGGAAGGCTTGTGGCAAGTGGTACACATGAGAGTCTTCTTGCATCTAATGCAATCTATCAGGATATATATTATTCTCAGCAGGAGGGGGCGAATCTGTAATGGCGAGAGCAGTTAATTTCAGCAGACCTAAGGATACGAAGAAAGCTCTTAAGCATGTGCTTGAATATCTTGGACATCATAAGTGGCAGATGCTCCTTGTAGCAGTGCTTGTAGCAATAAGTGCGCTTGCAGGAATAGTAGGAACATATATGCTTAAGCCGGTCATTAATAAGTATATAATACCCGGTGATATCAGAGGTCTGATTAAGGCACTGGTGTTTATGGGATGTATGTATCTTGCGGGAGCATTTTCATGTTTTGCGTATAACCAGCTTATGGTTCATATTTCGCAGCAGGTAGTAAGAGAGATAAGAAGTGATCTGTTCAGCCATGTCCAGAAGCTTCCACTTGCATATTTTGATGCGCACACGCATGGTGAGATGATGAGCCGTTTTACCAATGATGTTGATACAATAAGCGAAGCTCTGAATAGCAGCTTTGCAATGATGATTCAGAGTTTTATCACGGTTGCCGGAACACTTACCATGATATTTGTGCTTAACTGGCGGCTGTCACTTATAGTTGTATTCTTCCTTATTTGTATGATTACTTTCATGTGGTATAATGGCAGGAGAAGTAAAAAGTATTTTTCAAGACAGCAGGAATGTCTGGGAAGTATTAACGGCTTTGTTGAGGAGATAGTGGCAGGACAGAAGGTTGAGAAGGTATTTAATCATGAGAGGCAGGATTATGAAGAATTCTGCAGAAGGAATGAAGCATTCAGGGAGTCGGCAACCAAGGCACTGGCGTATTCGGGAATGACAGTACCCGGGATTGTTTCGCTGTCATATTTTAACTATGCTGTTTCAGCATGTGTAGGTGGTCTCTTTGTAATTGCCGGACTTACGGATATAGGTACACTTGCTTCGTACCTTGTGTATGTAAGACAGAGTGCCATGCCTATGAACCAGTTTACACAGCAGGTCAACTTCCTGCTTGCGGCACTTTCGGGTGCGGAGCGTATATTTGATATGATGGATGAGCCGGCAGAGATTGATGAGGGACCGGTTACATTATGCAATGTAAGGAATAATCCTGATGGAGAGCCGGCAGAATGTGAGGAGTTCACACAGAACTTTGCGTGGAAGGTGCCTGTGGAGGATAATACAGACGGAGGTAAGGAATATAAGCTTGTGCCGCTTAATGGTGATGTAAGGTTCTCGGATGTGGTATTCGGATATAATGAAGATAAAGTGATTCTGAACGGCATCAGCCTGTATGCAAAGCCCGGACAGAAGATTGCATTTGTCGGTTCGACAGGTGCAGGCAAGACGACAATAATTAACCTTATCAATCGTTTTTATGAGATTAACAGCGGTACGATAACATATGACGGAATAGACATAAAGGATATCCGTAAGGATGACCTGAGACGATCGCTGTCTATGGTTATTCAGGATACGCATCTGTTTACCGGAACGATTGCTGATAATATACGTTACGGAAGACTTGATGCAACAGACGGGGATGTTAGGAATGCGGCACTTGTTGCCAACGCGCATTCATTTATAAAGAGGCTTCCTAACGGATATGATACTGTGCTTCACAGTGATGGTGCGAACCTGTCGCAGGGACAGAGGCAGCTGCTTGCAATAGCAAGGGCAGCAATATCAAGACCTCCGGTGCTTATTCTTGATGAAGCGACAAGTTCAATCGATACCAGAACAGAGAAGCTTATTGAGAAGGGCATGGATGCAATTATGGATGGGAGAACCGTATTTGTAATTGCACACAGGCTTTCAACGGTACGTAATTCTAAGGCTATAATGGTACTTGAGCATGGTGAGATAATAGAGCGCGGCAGTCATGAGGAGCTGCTTGAACAAAAGGGAAGATATTATAAGTTATATACCGGGCAGTTCGAGCTTGAATAGAAGAGGTATGCCAGAGCCGTGACAATCTGAGGCGTGTATATAATAGCGCATATTTGTGCGGGAACGGAGAACAGTAATGAAGAAGAATGAGATAAGGGTTGAACTTTTAAGAATAGAGAGGGATCGTAAGAACCTTATGATGCCTTATCTTGCGGCACTTGGGCTTACATTCGGACAGGGGCAGGCAAGAATTCTTGATACGCTTCTGACCAAAGACCATATAACCCAGAAGAAACTTGCGGATATTTGTTATATGGATGTGGCTACGGTATCAAGAAGCCTTGACAGGCTGGAGGAAGCAGGCTTCCTTGTAAGGGAACGTGACCCGGAGTGCAGAAGGTCATTCCTTATATGTCTTACGGAACAGGGAAAGATTGAAGCAGCCAAGGCACGCGAAGGGCTTAAGAAGCTTGATAATGTGATTTGCAAGGGATTGTCCGATGATGAACTTAATGCGTTGCATAGCGTACTTGTTAAGATATCGGATAATCTTGAGGAATGCAGGGAGTTATAGTTATGAGATTTTTTCATATGTCGGACCTTCATATCGGCAAGCAGCTTCATGAGAGAAGTCTGCTGGATGACCAGAGGTATGTACTTACACGCGTTGTGGAGTATGTACGTGAGTACAGCCCAGATGCAGTTATAATTGCAGGTGATGTATATGATAAGTCACTTCCGTCAGCCGAAGCGGTTACAGTGTTTGATGATTTTATTGTTAATCTTGCGGATACGGGCACTACAGTTATGCTTATAAGCGGCAATCATGATTCGGCAGAGAGGCTTAACTATGGCAGCAGAATCTTCACAAAATCCAACATCCACGTGGCAGGAATGCCTCCGCGCAACAGTGGGGACCATCTTAAGAGTGTGGTGCTTAAGGATGAATATGGGGAAGTCACTTTCTGGCTGATGCCATTTATTAAGCCGGGTTATGTCAAGGGCATATTTGCAGATGAGAATGCAGTTGGGGCTTCTACAGACGCAGTTGGGGATTGCTGCAGTTCTTATGACAGTGCAGTTCATGCAGTTATAGCAAGGGAGAATATTGACTATTCAGAACGTAATGTTATCGTGTCACATCAATTCTATACTAATGGACAGACGCAGCCGTCAAGAACTGATTCTGAGACTATAAGTGTAGGCGGAATTGATAATGTTGATGTCAGTGCCGTTAAGGATTTTGACTATGCTGCGCTTGGGCATATACACAGAGGACAGAAGGTCGGATATGATTATGTAAGGTATTGCGGAACAATGCTTAAGTATTCAGTAAGTGAGCGTGAAGATAATAAGGCACTTCTTATGGTAGATATGAAAGAGAAGGGCAAACCTGCTGAGATAACGGAGCTTAAGCTTGATGCGCTGCATGATGTAAGACTGATAAAGGGAAAGTTTGATGAGATAGTAAGGCAATATTCCGATAAGAATACGAATGACTACGTCAGTGTTGTGCTGACTGATGAGAATGAGGTTTATAATGCACGTCAGACTCTTATTGATATATTTCCGAATCTGTTATCTGTGAGTGTGGACAATTCAAGGACGAACAGGGAGTACGTGGAAGAGTATGATGATGTGAATGTATCTTTGGATGAACTGTTTGCAGAATTCTTCCGCAGGATGCAGGGAAGAGATATGTCAGATGATGAGCGCAGGGCAATGGAAGATGTAATTAATATATCATGCCGGCAATGGGGATGGAATTAGAATGAGACCAATAAGACTTACAATGTCAGCATTCGGCTCGTATGCGGACAGGGTGACAATTGAATTTGACAGGGGAAGAGAAGGACTTTTCCTGATTACGGGTGACACCGGCTCAGGCAAGACGACTATTTTTGATGCAATCATGTATGCACTCTACGATGAGACGAGTGGCGGCAACAGAAGCGGTAATATGATGCGCAGCCAGTATGCGGATGCAGATACGGATACATGGGTAGAATTTACGTTTGAGTATGGGAACAACATATATTCAGTAAGGCGTAACCCTGAGTACATACGTCAGAGTAAGCGCCGCAATGCGGACGGTTCGGCCAGATATACAACGGAGAAGCCGGATGTTACACTTACAATGCCTGACGGAAGTGAATTTACCGGTAATAAGAAAGAGGTTAACGGTAAGATTGTTGAGATAATCGGGCTGGATGCAAAGCAGTTTGCGCAGGTGGCAATGATTGCGCAGGGTGATTTCATGAAGCTTTTGTATGCGGATTCTGATGACAGAAGAGAGATATTCTCCAGGATATTCAGGACGGAGGATTATCAGAGGATTCAATATGAGCTTCAGGCCAGATATAAGAATATATACGGCCAGCTTGAGGATAACCGGAAGATATATGATTCACGGATTGGACAGATTAAAGTAACGGAAGCTTATAATGAGAGATACCGGCAGCTTTGTGAGAGAAAAGAACCGGATTACGAGGAGTCTCTGACGCTGCTTGGCGATATAATTGCATCACAGCAGTCATTATACGACAGCCTGAATGCTGAGAAGGACGAGCTTACGGGACAGAGAGATAATAATAATGCAGCTATCGGGAGAGCGAAGCAGACTAACAGCCTGTTTGATGAATATGATAAAGCCGCGGCGGAGACTTTGGATATTGAGCAGAGAAGACCTCAGGCAGATGGCATGAGACGTGAGATTGAAGCAGCAAAGCGTGCAGCGGCAGTGGCTGTATTGGATGATAAGAGAACAGATGCAGAAGAGAAGCTGAGACAGTCTGAGAAGCGGGTGAAGGAACTTGCCACATGGATTGATGAAGCTGCAAAAAGGCTTGACAGGCAGAGCGCGGAGCTTTCCGGCATAAGTGCAGTATATAATGACGAATGTCCTAAGCTCAGGCTGCAGGCTGAGGAGATTAGAAAAAGCATTCCGGATTATGACACATTTGGCAGCAGGAAGAAGGAATTTGATGCTCTTAATAATAGGAAGAAAGACCTTAACAATCAGAAAGCAGCATTAGAAGAGGAATTAAGCAGGCAAAAGGCATATCAGGACGGTATAACAGCATTTCAGAACGGGAACGCTGACTGTATGGTAAGGCTCGAAAAGGTTAATAACACAATAAGCGACAAAAAGGATACTCTTGACAGAATCAGGAAGATTGAAGATTTGCAGGAGCAGCTTGTAAAGATGCGCAAGAGGCATGAACAGAAAAGCAGTGAGTACCTTAATGCACGGAATGAATATGAACATGCCAGTGCGTGCTATGAGAGGCTTGAAGCATTATTCATGAGCGGACAGGCGGGAATACTTGCAAGGCAGCTTGAAGACGGAATGCCGTGCCCGGTATGTGGTTCTGTAATTCACCCAAATCCGGCGGCTTTTAATAATGAAGATGTAACGCAGGCATCGGTTGATGAAGCAAGAAGGTCAAGAGACAAGGCAGATGCTGCAAGGCAGAATATGTATACAGAAACAGTCCTTGCCAAAAGTGAATGTGATAATCAGATTAAGCTTATCGAACAGAGCATTCAAAGTGTTATGGGAGAGAATGGGCAGGATGAAGATATTATCGGACTCAAGCTTAAGACAGAAAAAGAACTCACTGATGCCGGTGAAGAGATGCGCAAGCTTAACGAGACAGCATGCATTTACAGAGACAATGAGGATAAGCTTAAGAAGCTTACATCAGACCTTAGTGATATGAGTGTCAGGGTTGATTTACTAAAGAATGAGATATCGCAGGATGAGGTACAGCTTGCACACATGGAGTCAGAGATATCGGCACTGTCCAAGAACCTGAGATATTCAGACCGTCCGGAAGCCGAGAAGATTATGAAAGAGCTTGAGGACAGGATAGCGGCAGTTGAGAAGTCCTGGCTCAGCCGGCAGGAGCTTGTGGCGAATCTTCAAAAAGAGCTTGCAGGAAAACGTGGAGAAGCGGATAATGAACAGAAAGGGGCGGAGAAGTTAAGGGAAACTTATGAAGCTGCATGCAGAGCATTGGCAGACTCGGTTGAATCTGAAGGATTTGCCTCTGAAGCCGAATATAAAGAAGCAAAGCGGGATAAGGCAGCAATGGCGGTGCTTGAGGCCGGGATTGCCGAATATGACAGGGAAGCAGCCGATAATGCTGTAAAGATTAAGACGCTGGCCGGTCAGATTGACGGAAAGATGCGTGTTGATACGCAGGAGGCTGAGGCGGCAGTCGTACGAATTGAGAAGCTTATCCGCGAAAAATCAGGTCATATGGGTGAACTCTATGCGGATATAAGGGCTAATCAGGAGATAGCTGGTGAGTTTGCAAAGATGTCAGAAGAACGCGCGGGCGCAATGCATAAGTACAGGATATATGCAACGCTTTACAATACGGCGAACGGAAGTCTTACAGGCAGCGTCAAGATTAATTTTGAGACATTTGTATTAAGACAGTATTTCAAAAAGATAATAAGTGCAGCCAACAGGAGGCTGTCGGCAATGAATGACGGGCAGTGGTGCCTTATGTGCCGTGACATTGATAATATAGACAATAAGGGCAGAAAGTCGGGGCTTGATATAGATGTCCATGATGAACTTACTAATTCAGTGAGGGATGTTAAGACACTGTCAGGCGGAGAGACATTTATGGCAGCGCTTGCAATGGCGCTCGGAATGTCTGATATAATACAGAACAGGACAGGGGCAGTGCGCCTTGATACAATGTTTATTGATGAGGGCTTCGGTTCACTTGATGATTATTCAAGGCAGCAGGCGATTAATATACTAAAAGGTCTTGCGGACGGCAGACGTATGATTGGAATTATATCGCATGTTACGGAACTGAAGGAGCAGATAGAATGTCAGCTTGTGGTAAGCAAGACAGGAAGGGGAAGCAGTGTGAAGTGGAGGTAGAAGGCAGATTATGACACGTAAAGAAAAGGCAGTACAGCTTTTTAAAGAGGGATACAACTGTGCACAGTCGGTATTCGGCGCATATGCGGATCTGTATGAGATTCCGGCGGATATGGCATTCAGGATATCGGCATCATTTGGCGCCGGAGTAGGCAGAATGCGTGAGGTGTGCGGATGTGTATCAGGAATGTCACTTGTGGCAGGATTTGAGACAGGAGCAACGGAAGGCGCTGACAGAGATGCCAAGGCGCATAATTACGCGGTTGTCCAGGAGATGGCGAAGAAGTTCAGGGAACGGTCAGGAGGAAGCATAATATGTAAGGAACTGCTTGGACTTAAGAAGCCGGAGGGAAGCACAGTGCCGGCAGAGCGTAATGCAGATTACTATAAGAAGAGACCGTGTGTCGAGCTTATCGGGGTTGCATGCGATATTATTGAAGAGACATTTGACCTCGGAGGACATCCGCTGGCTTGACAGATGTTGTATAATTCTACTGTGAGAACTGTTAGATATATAGTGGTGCAGGCCGCATCATAAGAAAGGAAGTAATAGAGCAATGACAAAGGTAGATATAATTTCAGGATTCCTCGGAGCAGGAAAGACTACATTAATTAAGAAGCTTCTTCTTGAGGCACTCAAGGGACAGCAGGTTGTACTTATTGAGAATGAATTCGGTGAGATTGGCGTAGACGGCGGATTCCTTAAGGATGCCGGAATTGAGATCAGAGAGATGAATTCAGGCTGTATATGCTGCTCACTCGTAGGTGATTTTGGTACAGCACTTAAGGATGTAATTGATAAGTATCATCCGGACAGAATCATTATCGAGCCTTCAGGCGTAGGTAAGCTTTCAGACGTAATCAAGGCTGTAAAGGATCTTCATATCGAGAATGAAATTGAGCTTAACAGCGCATCTACAGTTGTAGATTCACTTAAGGCAAAGGTATATATGAAGAACTTCGGTGAGTTCTTTAATAACCAGATTGAGCATGCCGGAACAGTAATCCTCAGCCGTACACAGAATCAGACAGAGGAGAAGCTTGATGCAGTCATAAAGATGATGCGTGAGCTTAACCCTAACGCACATATTATTACAACACCATGGGATGACCTTGACGGAGCACAGATTCTGTCAGCCATGGAGAATGTTACTAACCTTGAGCTTGAGCTTCTTGCAGAGCATGCTGAGGCAGAGCATCAGGCACATGAGCATGAGCATCATCACCATGAGGATGGCGGGGAGTGCTGCTGCGGACATCACCACGATCATGACGGGGATGAGCATCATCACGATCATGACGAAGATGAGCACGAGCACCATCATCACCATGAAGATGGCGAGGAGTGTTGCTGTGGACATCATCATGACCATGACGAGCATGACCATGAGCATCATCATCACCATCACGCAGATGAAGTATTTACAAGCTGGGGCGTAGAGACACCTAATAAGTTCACAAGACAGCAGCTTGATGAGATACTTAATAAGCTTGCCAACAGTGAAGAGTTCGGTCAGATACTCCGTTCAAAGGGTATGCTTTCAGATAAGGAAGGCAAGTGGATGTACTTTGACCTTGTACCGGGCGAGTATGAGATAAGAGAAGGAAAGCCTGATTTTACAGGACGTATCTGCGTAATCGGTTCTAAGCTTGCAGAGGATAAGCTTAAGGAGCTGTTCGGTGTCAACTAGATCTGATGCCGGGTAACATTTAACCAAACATGAATGGAGATTATTAATGGATCAGAATTATGAGATTCCGGTATTTCTTATAGATGGATTCCTTGACAGCGGTAAGACTACATTTATAACAGAGACTATAGAGCAGGGACAGTTCGATGAGGCAGAGAAGAAGCTTCTTATTGTCTGTGAAGAGGGCGAGAATGAATATGACGAAGCTATGCTGAAGAAGCATAAGATGGACATGGTCGTACTTGAGAAGGAAGACTTTACTGCCGAGAAGCTTGCCCAGCTTGATAAAAAATATGACCCATGGCTTGTTGTAATCGAATACAACGGAATGTGGGAGATGTCGCTTCTGGATGAGCTTAAGAAGCCATTCGGATGGACAATATATCAGAGAATAACACTTGTTAATGCCGGTACATTTGAGCTTATGTGGAATAACATGAAGTCAACAATGGCAGAGACCATGAGAAGCGCAGAGATGGTAATATTCAACCGCTGTGAGAAGGGAATGAACCTTGGCGGTTTCAGAAGAAGCGTTAAGATTCTTAACGGATTCGCACAGATAGTATTCGAGAATACTAACGGTGAGATTGCATCAATAGCAGAGCAGCTTCCTTATGATATTAATGCAGATGTCATAGATGTTGATGATTCTGATTATGGTATCTGGTATATGGATGTGTCTGAGAGACCTGAAGTCTATAAAGATAAAAAGGTAAGATTCAAGGCACAGGTATACAAGGGCAAGAAGTTCGCAGCCAAGACATTCGTCCCGGGACGTAAGGCAATGACATGCTGTGAGGCTGATACGGCATTTATCGGATATATATGTAATTATCCTGACGTTGCATCGCTTACTGAGCGTTCATGGGTATATGTAGAAGCAGTTATCAAGTATGAGTTCCAGATGTCATACCGCAAGAAGGGTCCGGTTCTTTATGCATCAAGCGTAACACCGGCTGAGCCTGCTGCGGAAGAGATGGTTTATTTCTAAGTCATAATAAAGAGGTGTTTATGAAGGATAAAGACAACAACAATGATGAAGAGCTTAAGAAGGATGAGAAGCCTGAAAAGCCTGAAGACAAAGATAAAGATAATTCTGCAGACAGGCAGGAAGATCCGTATGCATATGAAGACGGCGAGTTCAATCCTGATGAGTGGGATGAGCAGCATCCGACAAGAAAGCGTACCCGTGTTATGCAGAAGGGGCTTGGAATAGTAGTCAGCATTGTTGCATTAATTCTTTTTGCACTTTTGTTTGTTGTGGAATTCCGCTCATACACTAAGGTGAAGAAGAATGATAACACTTATGTAAGTACCGACAACAAGGAAGTTAAGGAAGACGTTACAACGAGTATACTTAACATAATTGAGACGGGCAGCAATTATACGATATATCTCGACAGTGAGACCGGGATAGAGTATGTTATGTTCAAGGTCGGCTCTTCAATAAGCATACAGCCGCTTATTAATCCTGACGGTTCATATAAGCAGTATGTTGAACCTACAACCCCTGCTGGTGGTGCTGCCTCAGAGGCGACTACAAAACATAGCTGGATTGACGGATTTAAAAAGCAGCCGGAAAAGGAGCAGACAACACAGAGTACGACTACGGTTGGCGCAAGTCTGCCGGAAGCAGTTCATAACAAGTCTGTAACTGCTCCGTCATACAGCAGTGCATCGGCAACACAGGCGGCACAGGGAGAGACAGAACCTGTAACAGCTCCGGCAGACCGTGCGGCAGTACAGTAATTATGGGCAGACTGATGTGGGCTCCGGTCTTTTGATTCCGGTATCATAATATTTATTTTACAGCATTCCTGCAATCAACACGCTTGCGGCGATGCCGGCGAATGTGCATAACAGCGCACCCGGCAGAGTCCAGCGTGTTTTTTTGATGCCTGCAGCTATGCAGTAGACACTCATTGTATAAAAAATGGTTTCGGTGCAGCTCATCATGATTGATGTCACAAGACCTATGTACGAATCGGGACCGTATTTGTCGAATATATCAAGCGACAGTCCGGTCGCAGCAGATGATGAGAACATTCTTACAAACACTACCGGAATAAGCTCGGCAGGAAATGCAATCTTTGAGGACAGACCTGCCGTAACCTGTGCAAGCATATCAAGAAAGCCGGATGCCCGCAGAACGCCTACACCTACCATAAGCCCTATGAGAGTCGGCAGAATTCCGGCAACTGTCTTCATGCCCTCCTTGGCACCATCTACAAAATCATCATATACGGGGCGTTTCTTTTTCATTCCGTAGACAACAATCCCAAGCAGAACTGCAGGAATAATAAAATCAGATATAATAAGGAAAAATTTCATTTAATCACCCTAATCCTTTCTTGCGCGCACATGCAAGCTTACAGAAAATAATTCCGGCGGCGGTAGATATCGATGTGGCGATTATTGCCGGACCTATTATTGCAGCCGGGTTGGCAGAGCCGTACTGGCTCCGGTATGCGATTATATTCACCGGGATAAGCTGGATTGATGAAATATTTATTATAAGAAACGCACACATTGCATCACTCGCACTGTCCGGGTTCTCCGTATTAAGTTCGGACAGGGATTTCATTGCCATAAGACCTGCCGGGGTTGCCGCCCATCCAAGCCCCAGAAAATTAGCAATCATATTGGTTGAGATGTGTGACATCGCAGGATGATTGTCCGGTACATTTGGAAAAAGCCAGTGCATGACAGGCAGGAGCCTTCGCGTGAGTGCCTCAATGATACCGCTCCGCGTTGCTATTTCCATAAGCCCCGTCCACAGAGACATTACACCAAGCATGGTGATGCAGAGCTCAACGGCATCTTTGGCAGAGTCCAGAGCACCATTCGTTACATCAGCCATGTGCCCGGTAAGTGCGCCGTATATAACTCCGATAATAATAAGAACAGCCCATATGTAGTTGAGCATAGAAGCCTCCGCAAGGTGATACTGATATTCTATTGTATGCGGGGGAGTGGGGAAGTGTGCAGGGAAGATTGGTGTCTTGGAATGTTTTATATTGCATCTTAATGTAAATAAATTCAGGTGCTATTGAAAAATTATAATAATGTTCTATAATTAAATTTATAATATATTATAAAAGGGTATTAATTGGAGCATACACTATGGATAATAATATAAATATTGCAATATGTGATGATGATGAGAACATTATGAAGCGTATAGTCCCTGTAATTGAAAGTGTATACAAAGAAAAATATGCTGAAAAGGGTGTAGGAATCAGTTTCTTTTATTACAGAGATGGTGACAAGCTGGTTGATAATTATATACGCGATAATATCGATGTAGTATTTATGGATATAGAGCTGGATAATAATGTATCAGGTTTTGAAGTAGCAAAAAGATTAGGCACAATAATTACAGATCCGGGAATAGTCTATATGACGAACTACGATCAATATGTATATGAATCATTTGTGTGCCGTCCGTTGGGATTTATAAGAAAAAAATCTATAGAAAAGGATATATGGTTTGCCATCTCTTCTGTGCAGGAATACATAATGAAGAAAAGAAGAGTTGTTGTATTCAGTGATAATTCAAAGAAATTGGCAATTCAGATTGACAGAGTCCGGATAATAGAGGTGTATAACCATGAGATGAGGCTTGAAACAGATGACAATGTGATTTCAATCAGGGATCAGCTATCGCATCATATAAAAGAATTACAGGACTATGGATTTGTAACTATATACAGAGGGATGATGATTAATTTAAGGTATGTTGCAGATATTCGGCCATATAAAGTAAAGCTTGTTAATGGGAGAAGCATTGATATCAGTAAAGACAGGTACAAAAGTGTACAAAATGAATGGATGTATTACAAAATGATGTGACAGAGGCAGAAAAGATGATTGAGATATTAGTAGATTTATATCAAAGTGTAATGACAATATATTTTTTGACAAGATGCCTTCATATAGCACCCGGACGCAAGGCATCCAAGGTATTTATAATTGGATGTATGCTTACTTTTTCATATCTGGTAATACAGAGTAAAATTAATGTGTTTGAGGGAAGCGGAATACTAATTTATATGTTGATATCATTCCCGATTTGTTTGGTTTATATGGATGGAAGTTTTGTAAAGAAACTTATATATAATATAGTCCTCATAATCATTCTGATATTTTCTGCGGTTATAGCAGGAAGTATTATATCGTTTATATTCGAAACAAATTATATAGATATGGTCTATAATGGCGGAAAAGCAAGATATCTGGCAATTGTGTTAAATCAGATAATACTTACAGGATGTATTATTGCAATCACAAAACAGGCAGACAGATTGAAAGAATTACGGGATTATGCTTACGCGGTTACTGCCGCAATGATTCCGCTAATTAGTATTTTTTTGTGTGGCATGGTCCTGAGAATTGATAATGGTGATATACATGGAGAAATCTATGTGATAGCTGTAATAGTTGGAATAGCTATTATAAATATAATTAATTTTATATTAATGGCTAAGGAACAACAACGATATCATCAGATGATAAAAGAAAAGGTAAGGCTTACAGCACTTGAGTATCAGCGTGCGGATATTGATGAGATTAAACGTGTGCATCGGGAAAATGAGAGGGCGCGCCATGAGTTTGAAAGGATTATTAATATGATAGACAGCCTGCTTACGGCAAACAGTGTCGAAGAAGCACGCCGGTATATTACAAATGTAACGAGTGGCAGAATTCTTCCGGATAAGGGGATTGTTTATACGTCTAACATTATAATAAATCACGTACTAAATAGAAAAAACAGATATTGCAGGGAAAAAGGTATTTCGTTCAGTTGTCTTGTAGAAGGAGAATTATCCGGAATAGATGACCTTGACTTTCATATTCTCATTGAAAATCTTCTTGATAATGCAATCGAAGCAGCAGAGAATAGCAATGATAAAATGATTAATCTGATGATATATTCTGATAAGACGGGAGTAGGAATTGAATTAAGTAATTCTATAATGCCGGATGCTTTAAACAATAATCCGCTATTTAAGACTACAAAAGATGACAAAGAACATCATGGCTATGGTATGGATAATATACGTTACATAGTCAATAAATATAATGGACGGATTATATATAAAAATATAAGCCATTCAATGATAATGTTTAAGATTGTGTTGATTATCGCTGATAATAAATGACTCACGCCAAAATAGTGCCTCTTGCGCCAAAACTATTGAAAATTGTAATTTTAAAAGCCATACTGTGACCATAGGAGTGACCATAGGAGTGACCATAGGAGAAAATTACAATGAAAAAAATGATATTTGGTATTATTACGATGTGCATTATGATGATGTGTGGATGCACTAATGGCAGAAGTGAAAATATTAATTATACACAAACAAAATCTGAAACTAATGAGGAGCTTAGTAGTGAGTATGAAATTGAAAGTAATGAAGAAATGGCGGAAGTTGTGTCTGGATATGTGAATGAAAATATGACTTTACAAAGTGATTATAGTTTAAAAAATAATGATAAAAAAGATGAAGAAATGCAGGCATATAATAAATTGGAAGAAGATAGTGTAAATTCAAATCAAAAAAGTAATGATGTAGAAATTGTTTATGGAAATACAGGAAAATGTGTATTGGTAGAATCGGAAGAAGATGTTGAACAGATACGTAATTCCCTGCAATCGCTTATACTTGAAATATATACGGGAGAGCAGTTTACAGGATGGATGTATAAAGTAGTGTTAAATGATAGTGATAGAACAACATATACTTTTTCGGGAAATATTTGCAGTATAAGGATTGGAGAAAATGAGACAAAATATCTTGTTAATAAAGACAATAACTATGAAAACATTATGTCAATTTTATCAAAATATGCAATAAGTAATTAGATGCCGGAATGAATGAAGTTTTGACAATACTCAGCCTATTCCTTAATTATTTTCATCCAAAACACATAAAAATATACCACTTGGGAAGAAAAACGACCACTTGCGCAAAGTGTATTGTAAAAATAACAAAGTTAGTATATGGTATGAATTATAAAACAGTATTGCAATAGGAGGTGGAGGTGTCATGAAGAAGATATTAAAGTATGTGATATTATCCTTAATCTTAGTATGCCTGATATGTGGAGCAGTTTATAAATTTGTTCCGTTTAATATTGCAAAGCGTATGGGAGTGTATGATAAAGAAGCAGCGTACATAGTGCCATACAGCGATGAATCAGTGAAAATATCAGGACAAGGGTGTGACGAAGTGGCTGCATTACTTAACGGACTCAAAGGAACTCCTTTTTCCAGAAAAGGAATCACAGGAGCGGCACCGGAACAATTTGTTGATATTGTGTATACAGATGGAAGCTATTCACGGTGGCAGATAGGCGGTGGCTGGGTAGCTGTAAATGCTAATGACAAATCAAATGATTATAAGACTAAAGAGGATGATGTACTTGCCAGAATTAATGCTATTCTTGGGTATAGCAGATGATATAAAATACTACTATGAGCAAGATTGTTGACTGCTTGTATATTGTTTATAATAGCAATCAAAATATAAAAAGCTGCCGTCTAAAGACGGTAATCCGGTTGGACAGCAGCTTTTTTTGCAATATCTATAAGCCAAATCTTTCTTATAGTCATAAAAATATACCACTTGGGAAGAAAAACGACCACTTGCGCAAAGTGTATTGTAAAAATAACAAAGTCGGTATATGGTATGAATTATAAAACAGTATTGCAATAGGAGGTGGAGGTGTTATGAAGAAGATATTAAAATATGTGATAGTATCCCTAATCTTAGTATGCCTGATATGTGGAGCAGTTTATAAATTTGTTCCGTTTAATATTGCAAAGAGGTTGGGAATATATGATAACGAAGTGGCGTACATAGTGCCGTATAGTAGCGAATCAGTCAAAATATCAGGACAAGGGTGCGATGAAGTGGCTGCATTACTTAACGGACTCAAAGGAACTCCTTTTTCCAGAAAAGGAATCACAGGAGCGGCACCGGAACAATTTGTTAATATTGTGTATACGGATGGCAGCTATTCGCGGTGGCAGATAGGCGGTGGCTGGGTATCTGTAAATGCTAATGGCAAATGGAATGATTATAAGACTAAAGAGGATGATGTGCTTGCCAGAATTAATGCTATTCTTGGGTATAGCAGATGATATAAAAATAATAAGGAGGTGACCTGCCATGTATGGACAGTACGACAGCTCAGACGGAAGCATGGATGCCATGGGACTGAATGTGGACAAAAAAATGTATAAGAAATCAGGCATTGAGTTTCACGAAGAGGACGAAAAAGAAATTGATGCCAGAATGAAGGAAGAATTCGAGCAGAGCAAAAAGCGAAAGGGATTCCTGCAAAGAATATTTAAACATAAATAATAGTTAAAGAAAAATTGCTGTCCGAAGCATAAGCCGCGGGCAGCAATTTTTATTGAATACAGAACATTTACTTAGCAGTAATGCTTACAGAAAGCGGAAGCTGTGTTGAGGCATCAGAATTACCATGTCTTAAAACTGATATTAAGATCAACATTTGTGCTGATTCCGTTAACCTTACCGCTCTCACTGTACTGCCAGATGCTTATGTCATAAGGTATATATGGCGTCTGGTTGTAATCTGCGTACCACTTGTCATATGCAGTAAGTCTGCTTATATCGACAAGAGACGCAAATCCCTTGATGTTGGCATATATCATAGGCGTGTAGCCGGCTGCTTTGATACGTTCACAGAATGCGATAACTGCATCGGTAAGCTCACCCTGTGACAGATTTTCCTGACGGTAGGAGTCATTTACAATCTCTTCAACATCAATCACAACCGGATAATTAATCTTAAACGGCTTGAGCGTGTTAATTACAAAATCAGCCTCCTCCTCAGCTTCAGCAGTAGTTATTGCCTGTGAGAAGAAATATGCACCGACGTTAAGACCATTCTGTATGGCACCTGCCGCATTAGTCTTGAAGGATTCATCTTCCTTAATGATACCGGTTCCGTAAGAGCGGTAGCCGACACGTAAGAAAGCGTATTCAATGCCGTCTGTCTTCACCTGGCTCCAGTCAATGTCACCCTGATACTTCGATACGTCAATTCCGCGGTGTGTCTGGATTGCAGCATCGCTGTAGTTCATGAAGCCTCTGTCATCCTTGGAGAATGCGGACAGATTGAGGTTATGCATAGGAAGCGACTTATTGATATCAACAAAGACGTATCTGCCGTCATCAGCAAATACAATCTTATCAGTAAATGTCTTCTTGAGATATGATATTGTTGATGTGCCGTTAGAAAAACTCTCGCGCATGTTGTCAAGAACAGCCTGACGGCCCTGTGCCTCAGCAGCCTGAGCCATCTTATTGGCTACATCCATGGAATATGCCGGATTGGATATGCCGGCTTCAACATAAGCCTTCTGCTGTCTGCGGTATCTTATGTTAGCAGATACAGCGGCAATTATACTTACGACAGCGATAATTGTAACAACTGCGAGTATAAGAAGGTATCTGTACGGACTTGCCTTCTGACGCTTAGCCTTCTTCTGACGCTGCGGCTTAGGCTGGCGTGAAAGATTTTCCTGATTAATATTCTGTGTATTCATATTTTCACTTCTTTCGATTTGGTCTTTACGAACTTACATTCTTATACTAAAATAGTAAGCTGATATTGTCAATGAATATAAGGATGGAAAATATTTTGTTAAATTATACATTAGCGGCTGTAGCGGCAGCAGTTGCCATAGCCGTTGTTTTATTACTGATAAGAAGACACCTCCGGCGCGGGGAATGGGACGACATGGATGGCGGTGAGTTTGAGCTGTACTGTGCTGATCTTCTTGAAAAAAGCGGATTCACCGATGTAGAGGTTACGAAGGCAAGCCATGACTACGGTGTTGACATACTTGCCGAGAAGGACGGAGTATCATATGCGTTCCAATGCAAATGCTATACAGAGCCTGTAGGTATCAAGGCAGTTCAGGAGATATATGCGGGACGTGATTATTATGACTGCATGGTCGGTGTTGTCATGACAAACCAGTATTTTACGACGCCTGCAGTCAATGTTGCAAAGAAACTTAAGATTATGCTGTGGGACAGGGGATATCTTGAAGCAATGATGGACGAGCGGTAGTCATATTGCACAGCACATTTATAAAATATTGTAAATGTATAACAATATTTATTACACTTGCGAAAAATATATTCTGTAAAATAAAAAAGCTGTTGAAAGTTTGTTAATGTATAACAATCTTTTAACGGCTTTTTTGTGCGTAATTAAGCGGGTTTTTCTGTTGACTTTTGCCTGCGGCGATGATAAATTGTTAATCACAGCACAGCAGTCAATTCCTGCAGAGCTGTTCATTACGGTACTGGACTGCTTTGGCACGTTCGATTAAGTACTTGTATCTTTTTTGTTCTGAATTGAGCTGATAGATATAGCAGTCTATCAGGTCAGGTTCAACAGCATTTTCAAAGTTGGAATATGCTGTTTCGATAGCATTTTTTGTCATGGCAATTTCCTCAAGAAGATATTTTTCTTCGTAAGTAAGCGGTTTTTGTTTTGTTTTTTCTTTTCTGAACATAAGACCTGCTTTCATTAAGATTTCTTAAAGGTTTCGTTATAAGTAATTTTTACCATCATCTTAATTATAGTCACGGCTATAAGAATCTATACAGTTTATTATCAGATAATTCCAAATATGTTTTATCAGACAGTGGCAGCGCGCAGCAACGCTAAGCCACGGAAAGGAGGTCTGTCTGCAGATTTTTGGTATGGCAGCGGTGACAGCTGTTACTTTGGCGGCGGCAGCCTGCGATTATATTTCTTATAAGATTCCTAACAGACTTATGCTGTATGCGGCTTTTTCAATCGCGGGCGGAATACTTACAGAAGCAGTGTGGATGAATACATGCAGTCCGGGCATGATTGCTGATATTCCGGCAAGGATGATTGTAATGCTGATTATTCTGATTCCGGTATATCTCGTGCATGCGGTTGGTGCTGGTGATATCAAGCTTATGTGCGTTATGGCATCGGTTACGGGCGTTAAGAGGGCTTGTGTGATATTCGCTGTGGCACTGGTGATATCGGCGTTGTACGGAATTCCGGTTCTTATAAGAAGGAGGGGATGCGGTATGCACAGGATACATTTTTCGTATGCAATATTAGCGGCACTGATTATGAGCATATTAAGTACACAGATTATATGGTGAGAATTTTAAGGGAAAATGACATGAGGGGGGAGAGAATAATGGAAAAAGTATGTGCGGTTTTTGATTATGATGAACAGTACGCAAGAAGACTTATGAATGCCATGAATTCACGTAAAGGTGTTAATTACAGGACAATTATGTTCACGGAGGAATCTGCACTCGGTGAATATATGGCAGACAGGCAGCTGCCTCTGCTTGTGGTTGGGGAAGAGGCAATGGAGCAGATTACGGACACACACAGAGTAAACAGGGTTGTTGTATTGCGGGAGGATTCAGGCACAGCAGGGACATACAGTAATGAAAAGGTCTCAGAGGTCTATAAGTATCAGCAGGCGGACTCGCTGATATATTCAATTGTCGGAGATGAAGTCTCAAGAATATATACATACGCTGATGACAGAAAGGTTATCGGAATATATTCACCGATACATTATGCAGGCAAGACATCATTTGCACTGGCACTTGCTTCTGCATGCGCCAAATCGCAGGAGCGTGTGCTATACGTGAATATGGAGGAATTCTCAGGACTGTCAGAACTTCTTCCTGACTGTGGTGAGGGAAATATGTCGGATGCACTCTATACATACAGGACTAACAGGGCAGCATTTGCCAATGCACTTGAGAAGATTGTCAGCAGGACAGGCGACGTATATTATATTCCGCCAATAAGATGCGCTGATGACATTACATGCCAGACGGCGGAGGAGTGGCAGGATTTTATAACAGATATAGCTTCAAGCGGGCTGTATGACACGATAATTCTGGACATAGGAACACTTGTAAGTGAGCCGTGGCGTGTGCTTGAGGTATGTACAAGAGCGATAATGCCTGTGCGCGAGGACTACATCTCAATGCAGAAGTTAAATGATTTTGAGACTTATATGCTGTCAATGGGAAGAGAGCATATATGCGGAATTATAGAGAAAATGCTGCTGCCGAAGGATAACGGTATGGTGCTTGATAAGGGATATCTTGATGCAGCAGAGTATGGCACGCTTGGAAGACATGCAAGGGAGGTAGTTAAAAGCTGGCAGTGACAAAGATATCATTGGATAATAATTTGCAGTCAAAAGCACAGGATATGCTGAAGAACCGCGTCAGGGAAGAGATGAACCTTGGGGAGGACATGACGGACGAAGAGTTGCTCAGTCTGATTGACAACACAATGGGATATGTTGCATCACAGATTCCGCTTCCGGTTAATTCAAGGCTTGATATACGCAGAAATGTATTTAATTCAATGAGAAGATTCGGCGTACTGCAGGATCTGCTTGATGATGACACGATAACCGAGATTATGGTCAACGGGCAGGGACGGATTTTTATTGAGAGACAGGGCCGTATAAGCCTCAGCGGCAGATGCTTTGAGTCGCAGCAGGATCTCGAGGACGTAGCGCAGAGAATTGCCGCGTGGTCTAACAGAACTGTTAATGAAACGGAGCCGATTCTTGATACAAGACTTGCAGACGGTTCCCGTGTCAACATAGTACTTGATCCGATTGCGATTGAAGGTCCTGCAATAACTATAAGAAAGTTCTACGATACACCGATAACCATAGAACGGCTTATAGAGCTGGGCTCAATAACGAAGGAGGTATCATGCTTCATGGAGTGTGCGGTAAAGGCAAGATATAACATATTTGTAAGTGGCGGAACGGGTTCCGGTAAGACAACCTTCCTTAATGCACTGTCCAATTATATACCTGCAGACGAGAGAATCATTACGATTGAAGATTCGGCAGAGCTTCAGATACATGATGTGGACGGAAAACCACGTAATCTGATACGCCTTGAGACGCGCAATGCCAATATGGAAGGCAATAATGCAATAACAATAAGAGACCTGATTAAGTCCTGCCTGCGAATGCGTCCGGATCGTATAGTCGTTGGAGAGATAAGGGGTGCTGAGGCAATTGACATGCTTCAGGCAATGAATACCGGAATGGAAGGAAGTCTCTCCACAGGACACAGCAACAGTGCGACAGACATGCTTAACAGAATTGAGACAATGGTCCTTATGGGAATGGATATGCCTGTTCAGGCAATAAGAAGCCAGATCGGTTCGGCGATAGATATTATAGTACATCTTGGAAGGCTGCGTGACAAATCAAGGCGCGTGCTGCAGATAGTCGAAGTAACGGGATACAAAGATGGTGAAATTGCGCTTAATCCGCTGTACCGATTTGAAGAAACGGGAGAGCAGGATGGCAGGGTATGCGGAAGACTGGTGAAGTGTGGATGCATGACTAATACAGATAAATTTATAGCTGCGGGGGTGAGAGATTGGGGACAGACGGAAAACTGCATGCGGGAATAGCATTTGGAAAGGACATTAGATTGTGGCTTAAGAGTCTTTTCATACCTGTTGCGGTGGGAATCATATTTTATAACTCGTTTCTTGCGGTTATTCTGCTGCTTCCACTGTGCTGGGTATATGTGAGAATTCAAAAAAGAGAGCTTGCAAAGCAGGAGGATGAGCGGCTTGCCGGTGCATTTAAAGACGGAATAATAGCAGTTTCATTCTCACTTAACGTAGGTTATTCAATTGAAAATGCATTCAGGGAAGCATACAAAGAGATGCAGATGTTATATGGAAGTGAAAGCAGGATAGCAAAAGAGTTCAGGATTATATGCAACAGAATGGCACAGAATGAGAATATTGAGGACATTCTTGAAGATTTTGCGGCCGAGAGCGGAGTGGAGGATATTCTGTATTTTGCCCAGGTATTCAGGTACGCCAAGAGAAGCGGAGGAGACCTTATGTCAATAATCCGTAATACAGCGTCAGTTATAAGGGATAAGAATGAGGTGGCTGAAGATATAAGAACAATAATAAGCGGACGGCGCATGGAGCAGATGGTAATGAATTTTGTGCCGTTTGGAATAATTGTATATCTGCGGCTTGCATCGCCTGAATTTATAGAGCCTCTGTATGGCAACGCCGCAGGGGTGGCAGTGATGACGGGGTGCCTTGCGGTATATGCATTGGCAATCGCGTTGGGGAGAAAGATAACGGATATAAAGGTATAGATGCATAGATATGCGTAACAGGGGGAGATTGTATGGATATCGGCGAATATATAGAGCACTGCACCGTTAAGTGTGAACGGTTTGCAAAAGAAAAGCTGGAAATTAATATTCAGCATGAATGGATGTACAGAATTATTGTAGCAGCCGGAGCCATTGTTATAACAGGATTTTTAAGTGCTGCGGCACTTTGTGCAGGAAAGAATACGAATCTGGATAATGGGCGGATTACAAGACCGGGAGCAGGAGAGGGTGCGCTGAATCTGGACATACAGGCAATAGATGAGAATAGTGGGCAAAAACAGCAGATAGCTGTGGAGGTCCTGCCAAGGCAGCCCACGTATGAGGAAGCTATGAACAGCTTTGCCGGTGCAGACAGCTTTGTGCACGATAATATTGTGGCGGACAATGAGTCCTTACAGCATGTAACCAGAGATCTTAATCTTATGACGCAGATACCTGAATATGGAATAAATGTTGAATGGTATTCGTCAGATTACGATATCATCGGATATGATGGAAGCGTCAATACGGATAGTATTGGCGGTACCGGAACCAATGTTGAACTTACAGCATTGATGACATGCGGAAGTTATAAATCTGAATACAGGTATCAGGTACATGTTGAACAGCCGGATCTGAATGGGGAAGAAAGGCTGTGGAAATCAGTAAAAGCATCCGTCGATGCGGTACTTGAATCTGAAAAGCATTCTGATACTGTAAGTCTGCCGCAAAGTGTTGAAGGACATTCCATACGTTATGAGGAGAATGGCGGAAATGCTGTTCCGGCAATAATTATGGCAGGTGTACTTGCAGCGGCCGCGTTAATAGCAGGACGTGAACAGGGAAAACGCAAGGCTGTAAGGCTGAGGAATAAGCAGCTTCAATATGATTACACTGAGATTGTGTCTAAGCTGACACTTCTTACGGGTGCGGGCATGTCGGTAAGGCGTGCATGGGAAAAGATTGCACTTGACTACAATAATAAGATGAAGGACATGCCAAAGGAAAAGTACCATGCGGTATATGAGGAGATGATGACGACGCTTCGTCAGATGCAGTCAGGAATGTCTGAGAATATGGCATATGCTGAATTTGGACGGAGATGCGGTATCAAGGAATACCGAAAGCTCGGCACGCTTCTTGAACAGAATGTACGGAAAGGCACAAGAGGACTTTCGGTGCTTCTTGAACAGGAATCGGCGGAAGCATTTGAACAGCGCAAGAATCTGGCAAAGCAGCTTGGAGAAGAGGCAGGAACAAAATTATTACTGCCAATGATACTTATGCTTGCGGTAGTTATGGTAATCGTAATGGTTCCTGCAATGATGTCTTTCAACTTCTGACGGAATAAGAATGGGGGAATATATATGGTGAAAAATATTATAACAAAGTTTGTGGAAGATGAGGATGGAATGGGTGTTGTTGAAATCATCCTTATAATCATTGTCCTTATCGGATTGGTAGTAATCTTCAAGAGACAGATTACATCACTTGTCAATTCTATATTGTCAAAGATGACGAGCCAGGCCAATCAGATATAGACAGAAAAGATGTAACATTTTATGGGATTGGAGATTGGAAATGTATGCGGTTTTACAGATTAAAAGCACAGATAACCGTGCTTGCATCACTTACTATAATATTGGTGCTTGCGGTTGTATGCACCTCAATAAAATCAGCATCTGATGCAGCGGTTAATGTAAAGCTTGGAATTGCTGCCAATCTGGCTGTTGAATCGGTCTTTGCAGGTTATACAAGGCAGATTGCAGACAGATTTAATATTCTTATAATGCCTGACAGGCAGTCGCTTGAAGCTGACATTACTTCATATGCCGGGAAGAGCTGTGAGAATAACGGAAGATTCGGAGGAGCACAGGCATTGGCATGTGACATTACAGCAAAGACATACCCGACAGATGAAGGTGGCAGTGTATTTGCATCGGCAGTAGCTTCATATATGCAATATGGCGTGTTTAGTGAATTTGCAGATATGCTCATGGGGAGCGAAAAAAGAATCAGGGCAGAGTACAGGACGGGAGAACTGGCGGAAGAGATTGCACAGTGCCGTGAGGATATTGCAGCAATTGATTCGGTATTACTGGAGCTGATTGCGCAGGTAGAAGGAATTGACTCTGCCGGAGGTTATTTTAAAAGTGAGAATGACGGACCTGTTGCAACAGGACAGGGATTTGTCAAAACAGCGGCGCCTGATGAGCCGTCACCATCACTTATGGGGGTAAGTGATCTGCGTGTATATAATGTCATGAAACCGCATTATTCCAATCTGTCAGCAATATTAAGTGATATTCAGGATGATGCATATGAGCTGGATAATCTTGATGATGATGCATCACCACAAAAGGAAAGATGGCTGAAGGCATCAGTCTCCGGTTCAATATCTGAACTTGAAGATGCTGTGGATTCAGCAAAAGCTGCGTGCGAAAGAGGAATAGAGCTTTGCAATATGTACAGAAAAAGCAAAGATTCGGTTGTGAAAAAGGCAAAGACTGCGCAAGGTCATATAGATGAGAGCAGGAATCTTATCGGAAAGGAAGTCGCGGATGTCCTGTATGAAGATGCAGGGAAAATCGGGCAATTCGCAACGGATGACGCTATCTGTGATGCGGAGGCGGTATATTCGGCATTAAGGGATATATTGCCGTATTTTATGCTGCTTTCACAGAGAACACAGGACATAAGCAATGCTTACCGCGATGGCAGCTACGGAGAAGTGCAGAACCAGACACATGATGCCCGGATGACTGCGCAGGCAATAAGATATTCGGGACTGAAATTTAATTATTCAGGGGTTGTATTTAAGAAGAATAAGGCGGATAAGGGGATGTTTCAGAGAGTGCGTGATGTAATGTCCAAAGGCATGATGGGGATTGTGCTTGAAGACGGGGCAGAGGTATCGGAGAAGCAGATAACATTTTCAGACCTGGCAGATTCAGCCGTAAGTTATGACAGGTCGCATCTGGATGGCGTGCTTACACAGATAAAGAATACGATACTTTATGATGAATATGTGATGATGCATTTTGACAGCTATACGGATTATATAACGAATGACCGGGGAGGCGGCACAAATACAGAGAATGCCAGTGTATCAGGTGATGAAGGCGAATTGCTGGATTACCAGGCGGAGTACATACTTAACGGATGCAGGACAGATTATGACAATCTTTTTATGACTGTCCTTAAGCTGTCTGCATTAAGAGAGGGGACAAATTTTGTCTGTCTTATGACAGACAGCGCCAGAAGGCAGGAGTGCTACGCTTTGGCGCTTGCAATGTTTGGTTTTACGGGAATGCCGGCAGTAGTCACGGCTGCTGAATATGTAATCATGGCATTATGGGCTTACGCGGAAGCGTTGTCGGACGTAAGGCAGTTAATGGCTGGGGATAAGGTAGAGCTTGCCAAGACGTCGGCAACGTGGAAACTGAGTCTTGAGGGAGCTGCTGCCTGTGATTTTGGGAAAAAGGATTCAGACAGGTCAGATTCCGGAAGCAGCAAAGGACTTGATTATGAAGAGTATCTGCGGATACTTCTTATGATGTGTCAGCGTAATCAAAAGTATTACAGGACAATGGCACAGATAGAGCTGTGGGCAGTAAGGCGCGGATGTCAG
>UMIH01024669.1_pt1 | contig 76282 bp, 81 predicted proteins | sample 1965771 | NCBI WGS metagenome assembly UMIH01 (sample SAMEA4836120, study PRJEB28245) | human gut metagenome | biome: gut microbiome; material: fecal sample | place: Denmark | collected 2008
ATGGTGGCACATTAAATATTGATGCCGATACTGATAGTGTTGATCACTATGGCGCTAACGATTTAGTTAATATTAAAGCAATTGATACAGCTTCATATCATGAAAATGGTGTCGTTGCCTATGTACGTATTGAAGCAGGACACTTTGTTGCCGAGAATACATCAAAGGTAATTAATTTAAATGTTGCAACAAGTAATGTTACAGTAACAGAAGAAAGTAGTGCTACAGTAATGGCATATTCTAAAGGAGCTGATGATGTAGTTGTAACGGTTAATGGTGAAGCAAAAGAAGTAACAGAAGTTAAGAGCGAAGAAGAAATTAAAACAGGAGCTAATGATAGTGCTCTTGTAACTGATGGTGGTGTAGTCGAAGTTAATGGACTTATGTTTAAATCACTTCAATCAGCTATTAATATGGCTCAAGATGGTGATACTCTTAAATTAGTTGATAATGAGAAAGTGGATAAAAGTATTTCTGTTGGCAAAAGTATTACAATCGACTTCAATGGTTATGTTGTTGAAAACATTGTAGATATTTGGGGTGATGTTTCAAATTCATTGTTATCAGTCAAAGGTGGTAATGTAGTTTTGAAAGATAGCACTGGTAATAATGGTGGTTTAAGAGCTAAACAAGATGACTGCTATGGTATCGATATTAAAAATGGTGCTAGCTTGACAATCGAATCAGGAAAATATATTGGAAATATTAGTGTTGTTCAAATTACAGAAGGAAAATTGATTGTTACTGGTGGTTCTTTTGATTTATTACAACTTTGGAATCAAGTAGGTAATGGTTATGATTACACGCTTAACTGTATAGATTCTTCATATAAAGGTGGTACTGCCAAAGTATTTGTTCAAGGCGGAACATTTAGTGGATTTGATCCATCGAATAACTATGCTGAAGGAAAAGATACTTCGTTCTTAGTTGAAGGTTATAAGGTTGAATCTGTTCCACATAGTTCAAATCCAAATATTAATATTTATACAGTTGTTAAAGTTTAAGTAAAAAATATAGGTGATTAGAATAGCTGTTCTAGTCGCCTTTTTTTATGATTATATTGAGTACTTTAATTTACATTGACTAAATTGATTGATATAATTAACAAGTACGCAGGAGGCTACTATGAAAGACATTATACAAGATTTAATTGATAGAGGAATGTTAGATAATTTCTCAGATAGAGAGCATATTGAAAAGATGCTCCAAACTAAACAAACTATTTATTGTGGCTTTGATCCTTCTGCTAAGTCTATGCAACTTGGCAATTTCGTTATGATTACTGTTTTAAGAAGATTACAACAAGCTGGTCATAGAATCATAGCTGTTATTGGTGGTGGTACTGGTATGATTGGTGATCCTTCAGGTAAAAAAGCTGAAAGATCATTCTTAGATGAACAAACAGTTAAAGCAAACGTTGAAGGTATTAAAGCTCAACTTGCCAAGTATTTAGACTTTTCTGATCCAGAAAAAGGTATTTGTGTTAATAACTACGATTGGTGGAGTAAGATTAACGTTATTGAATATTTACGTGACTTTGGCAAAGTATTTCCAATTAACTATATGTTAAGTAAGGAAATTGTTGCAAGCCGCTTAGAGACAGGTATTTCTTATACTGAATTCTCATATATGATTCTTCAATCAGGCGATTTCTATAGATTACATAAAGAATATGGTTGTAGTTTACAAATTGGTGGTGGAGATCAATGGGGTAACCTTACAAGTTCATTAGAAATGGTACGTAAAAAGGGTAATGCTGATGATGAAGCTGAAGTTTTCTCAGTTAAACTTATCACCGACTCTGAAGGAAGAAAATTCGGTAAGAGTGAACGTGGTGCTTTATACTTAGATGCTGATATGACTTCTCCATATTTTATTTACCAATATTTTATTAATGTTGGTGACAACGATGTTGGTCGTTATTTAAAGATTTTTGATGATAGAAGTATGGAAGAGCTTGATGCTATCTATCACAAACACATGGAACATCCAGAGTATAGATATGGACAAAAAGAATTGGCTCATTCAATCGTTTCAATTATTCACTCAAAAGAGGTTGCTGACGATTGTGTTAAAATGACAGAAGCCTTATTTAAAGACGATTTTAGTGGACTTAATGCTAAACAATTAGCAGAAGTTGCTGAAGGTATTAAAACAGTAACAAAAGAAGGCGATATCAAGCTTATCGACGCTTTAATAGAATTGGGACTTGCAAGTTCTAGAAGAGAAGCAAGAGAATTCTTAAAAGCTGGAAGCATTAAGGTTAATGGGACAAAGCAAGATGATGAGAACCTTGTTTTAAACAAAGATAATTCATTAGATGGTTTCTTCTTTATTAAACGTGGTAAGAAAAATTACGCTTGTTTGATCACAAAATAACTAGAAAGGTAATTACAATATATATGACAGATAACTCAAATAACTGGCGTGGTTTCAAAGGCCATAAATGGCAAGAAGAAATTGACGTTAGGGATTTTATAATACAAAATTTTACGCCATATGAAGGAAATGACTCGTTTTTAGTTGGTCCAACTGACAGAACAAAAAAAGCAGTTAGTGTTGCTGAGGTTTATTATGCAAAAGAAAGAGAAAATGGTGGAGTATATAAAATAGACACTCAACATATCTCTAGTTTTAACGATGAATTTGATCCAGGATATCTTCTTGATAAAAATGAAGAAATTATTGTTGGACTTCAAACTGATGAACCTTTAAAAAGAGCCATTAATCCATTCGGTGGTTTAAGAATGGCAAAAACTGCATGTGAAGCGTATGGATACGAATTTCCAAAGCATATTGAAGAGGATTTTAAATATCGTACTACACATAACGATGGCGTATTTAAGATGTATACTAAGGAAATGCGCAAAGCACGTCACATGGGACTTTTAACAGGGTTACCAGATGCTTATGGTCGTGGAAGAATTATTGGTGACTACAGAAGAGTAGCTCTTTATGGTATAGATTATTTAATTGAACAAAAAGAAAAAGATATTGATGAATTTTCAGAAAGACCAATGAGTGAAGACAATATGCGACTTCTCGGTGAACTTCGTCGTCAAGTCGAAGCTTTAAAATTTGTTTTAGGTATTGCTAAAAAATATGGATATGATATTTCTAAACCTGCCAATAATGCTCATGAAGCTTTTCAATGGCTTTACTTTGGATATTTAGGTGCCATTAAAACTCAAAATGGCGCAGCTATGTCTTTAGGAAGAGTTTCAACATTCTTAGATATTTATATTGAAAGAGATATTAAAGAAGGAACTTTAGATGAAGTAGGTGCACAAGAATTGTTCGATGATTTTGTCTTACATTTAAGACTAGCTCGTCACTTACGTACACCTGAATATAACGAATTGTTTGCTGGTGATCCTATGTGGATAACAGAAGCTATCGGTGGTATGGCTTTAGATGGAAGAACTTTAGTAACAAAGTCATGCTATCGTATGCTTAATACGCTTAACAATTTAAAAGCTTCACCAGAACCAAATATGACAATATTGTATTCTGTTAATTTGCCGGAAAACTTTAAAAAGTTTTGTGCTGCTATGTCTATCAAAACAGATGCTATTCAATATGAAAACGACGATGTAATGCGTGAATACTATGGCGATGACTATGCTATTGCTTGTTGTGTTTCTGCTATGAAAATAGGTAAACAAATGCAATTCTTTGGAGCAAGATGTAATTTGCCAAAAGTGTTATTGTTAGCGTTAAATGGTGGCTATGATGTTAAATCTGATACTCACATCGGGCCACAAATGGGACCATGTGCTGGTGACATATTAGATTATGAAAAAGTAATGAAAAGAGTAGATGGTTATCTTAATTATTTGGCAAATTTATATGTTAAAACAATGAATGTTATCCATTATAGTCACGATATATATGCTTATGAAAGAGTAGAAATGTCTCTTCACGATTCTGAAGTAGAAAGAATGATGGCTTTTGGTGTAGCTGGCCTTAGTGTCATGGCTGACTCTTTATCTGCTATTAAATATGCTCAAGTTAAACCAATTAGAAACGAAGATGGATATATAGTTGAATTTGAAACTATCGGTGATTTTCCTAAGTTTGGTAACGATGATGACAGAGTAGATGAGATTGCGCAAATGATTACACATAAGACAATTAAAGCTTTACGTCAAACTCCTTGCTATAGAAATGCTACTCACACTTTATCGGTATTAACTATTACAAGTAATGTCATGTATGGTTTAAAAACTGCTTCTACTCCTGATGGAAGAAAGTCTGGTCAGCCTTTTGCTCCAGGTGCTAACCCAATGCACAATAGAGAAAAGCATGGTGCTTTAGCTTCTTTAAATAGCATAAGTAAACTTAAGTATTCTGATTGTCGTGATGGTATATCAAATACATTTTCAATTACCCCAAACACTTTAGGTAAAGACGAAAATACAAGAGTTAATAATTTAGTCTCAATTTTGGATGGCTATTTTTCAAAAGGTGCTCACCATATCAACGTTAACGTGTTAAATAGAGAAGTTTTAATTGATGCTATGAATCATCCAGAAAAATATCCAAATTTGACAATTAGAGTTTCAGGATATGCTGTTAACTTTAATAAGCTATCTCGAAAGCATCAAGAAGAAGTAATTTCACGTACATTCCATGAATCAATTTAAAATTACATCATTTGAAACTTTTTCAGCTGTTGATGGACCAGGAATTAGAACTGTAATCTTTTTGTCTGGATGCCCAAATAGATGCATATATTGTCACAATCCAGAGTGTTTTCTTGATAGTGAAGCAAAGATGCTAAGTTTTGAAGAATTAAAAAGAATATATAAAAACTATGAAGTCTATTATAAGCAAAATGGAGGCTTAACATTTTCTGGTGGAGAACCCCTGTTACAAGCTAAAGAAATAAATGAATTTAATAGCTTATACAAAGTTAATTATGCTTTAGAAACTTCTGGCTCCGTTTTAAATGATGATGCTAAAAAAGTATTATCTAATTCAAGCTTTGTTTATTTAGATTTAAAATTTAATTCTATAGATTTATATAAAAAGTATGTAGGAAATACTTTTAACTCAACTATAAAAGTTCTTAAATATTTGGAAGATAACAAAATAGAACATGTAATTAGACAAGTTGTTATTCCAGGTATAAATGATAGTTATGAAGCCTTAGAATCAACTATTAAATTATTAAAAAGTAATTATAATAGTCGTACAATTGAGTTCTTACCTTATCACAATATGTGCCAAGAAAAGTACGATAGATTGAATTTAGATTTTAAATTAAAAGGCGTTAAATCATTAGATAACGCCTATTTGAATAAGTTAAAGGATGAATTAAGAATAAATTATCTTGAATTTAATATTATTTAAGGTTAGTTTTATAAAAACTTATTATAAGTTCTGATATAACTTTATTTGGTTCATATAGTTTGACTTTAGGAAAATTTAATTCGAATAGAGAAATAACTTCTTGAGGAATATCATTGTCATATTTCTTGAGAAGTTTTTTATATTCAGTACTAGCATTTTGTCTCACTTGTTTTGAATCCATACTATAGAATAATTTATGACCTCCACGTGTAAATACTTTAGTAATTGCATTTGGAGCTTTTTTCTTTAAGCATGCATATGTAGCTGAGTGTTTGAATTTGACAAAGTGATCATTTGTAGCATGCACGAGCATGAAAGTTGTTTTTTTGGATTTTTTTATTTGATGTGATGCCTGTTTAAAAGTTTTAGGACCACAAATAAATAATGTGAATGATTTTGCAAAAGGACGGCACAGTTTAACTATTATTTTATAATATTTTTCTAATCCATCCAAAATAGTTTGACTTTCTTGCTCGAATCCTGAAAGTGAAAAAACAGCTTTAACATTATATTTAGTGTGATTAACGCTATTAACAGCAAATCCGCCCCATGAGTGGCCATATAATCCTAAAGGATATTTAGATAATTCTGGATTAGAGATAACATATTTTAAAACTATATCAAGATCGATATAGCTATGATATAAAGATTTTTGATTCTTTCCACTACTTTCACCATTTGCTAAGTTATCGTAAGCTAAGACAAGATAACCATTATCAATTAATAACTTAATTTCAGGTAAATATTTAGTGTGTTCTGATAAAAAGCCATGAGATAATACTATTAAACCTCTATAATTCAAAGGCTTTGATTTTGGTTCGTACAAATACGCTTGTATAAAATTATCTTTTTTAGTCAATATTTTAATAGGTGTTCTATTTATATATGGCTTATAGTCAGAATAGTCTATATATAAAGGACCTATTAGTGCTTTTTCATGGTGATGAAAAAGTTTAAAATGTAGAACTTTAAATATAATTAATAGTGTTAAGTAATATATAATGAATAATCCTAATAAGGATAAGAAAATGTATAGTGCAATCATATCAACTAGTTTACTACAATTGAGTAATAAAAGATAACTTAAAGAATAAAATGTTAAAAATTAGCACTTAGCTATTGACAGTGCTAAAAATGGTGCTATAATATGTTTAGCAGTCAGAGATACTGAGTGCTAAAAGGAGGTGCTAATATGGCAGATCAAAAATATACAAATAAAGTTATTGAAGTAATTAACAATTCTACTGCAATAGCTAAAAAGAATGACCAACCTTCTGTTGATGTCCCACATTTGTTAAGAGCTTTGTTTGATATCTCAGATTCGTTTTATGTTAATGTTTTAACCAAAGCAGGAGTTAATACTAAAAACGTATCACAGACAATTGATGGATTTATAAATCAAATATCAAAAACAAGTTCTAGTGAGGAACCTTTCCCAAGTGTTGACTTTAAGAATTTGCTTTTTAATGCTACAAAATATGAAGAAAGCATGCAGGATGAGTACCTTAGCGTTGAACATTTAATATTAGCTCAATTTGATAGTAAACATTCTATTATCTCTAAACTTTGTGAATTAGAAAACTACAATAAAAAAGCTTTCACAAAAGCAATAGATGATATAAGAGGTGGAAATCATGTTACTAGTGATTCACCAGAGGATACTTATGAAGTCTTAAAGAAATATGGACGTGACTTAGTTGATGAAGTAGCAAAAGGTCATATTGATCCAGTAATTGGTAGAGACGAAGAAATAAGAAGAGTAATTCAAATTCTTTCAAGAAAGAGTAAGAATAACCCAGTACTTATTGGTGAACCTGGTGTTGGTAAAACAGCTGTAGTTGAAGGCTTAGCTTGGAGAATATTCAAAGGAGATGTACCTCTTTCACTTAAAAATAAGACAGTATTTGAACTTGATTTAGGTTCGTTAGTTGCAGGTGCAAAATATCGTGGTGAATTTGAGGAAAGACTAAAATCTGTTCTTAAAGAAGTAGAAAAGAGTGAAGGAAGAATTATTCTTTTCATCGATGAAATTCATATGCTTGTAGGTGCTGGTCGTACTGATGGAGCTATGGATGCAGCTAACTTATTAAAACCATTGTTAGCTCGTGGTTCATTGCATTGCATTGGTGCTACGACACTTGATGAGTACCGTAAATACATTGAAAAAGATGCAGCATTTGAACGTCGTATGCAAAAGGTTATGGTCGACGAGGCTACACCTGAAGATGCAATTTCAATCCTCCGTGGTATTAAGGAAAGATATGAAATGCATCATGGCGTAAAAATAACTGATGATGCAATTATTTCTGCAGTTACATTATCTAATAGATATATTTCAGATAGATTCTTACCTGATAAAGCTATAGATTTAATCGATGAAGCTTGTGCTAAAGTTCGTATGGAAATAGACTCTATGCCAGAAGAACTTGATGAAGTAAATCGTAAGCTAATGCAACTTGAAATTGAAAGAGTTTCATTAAAGAAAGAAGAAACTGATAGTGCTAAAAAGAGATTAGAAGAAATGAGCGAGGAAATTTCTAATCTCAAATCTAAGAAAGATGAATTAACAGCTAAATGGCAAAATGAAAAAGCAGCTTTGGAAAGTTCAAAGCAAATTAAAACTGAACTCGATAAGGCTAAACTTGCACTTGATAAAGCTTTAAATGATGCCGATTATAACGAAGCAGCTCGACTTCAAAACTTTGTTATTCCATCTTTAAATAAAAAGTTAAAAGAAAATAGCAGTAATTCTGGTGATAATAGAATGTTAAACGAAGTTGTCACCGAAGAAACTGTTGCAGAAATTGTCTCTAATTGGACTGGAATACCAGTAAGCAAACTTACAAAATCAGAAAGTGCTAAACTTTTAGGACTCAAGAGTGAACTTGAAAAAAGAGTTATTGGACAAGACCAAGCTCTTGAACTTGTATCAGATGCAATTTTAAGATCTAGAGCTGGTATTAACGATTCACATAGACCACTTGGTTCGTTCTTATTTTTAGGACCTACCGGTGTAGGTAAGACAGAAGTTGCAAAAGCTTTAGCTGAACAACTATTCGATTCTGAAAGTCAAATTGTCAGAATTGATATGTCTGAGTATATGGAAAAGTATTCAGTTTCTAGACTTTTAGGAGCCCCGCCAGGCTATGTAGGATATGAAGAAGGTGGACAATTAACTGAAGCAGTTAGAAGAAAACCTTATTCTATAGTCTTACTTGATGAAATTGAAAAGGCTCATCCAGACGTATTTAACGTTTTGCTTCAAGTTCTTGATGATGGTAGATTGACAGATTCTAAAGGTAGAATAGTCAACTTCTCAAATACAATCTTAATTATGACAAGTAACCTTGGATCCGATATATTACTTAACGGTAATGGTGAAAAAGAGAAAGCAGAAGTTAATGAATTGTTAAAGAGAACATTTAAACCTGAATTCTTAAACAGAATTGATGAGATTGTCACCTTTAATTCTTTAAGTGCTAATGTTGTTAACGATATTGTTAAGAAATTCTTAAATATCTTAAAATCAAGATTAGCTGATAAAGATGTTACATTCGAATACACTGATGCTGCTGTTGAGAAGATTGCTAAAGATTCATATGACCCAATATATGGTGCTAGACCTATAAGAAGATACATTCAAAAACAAGTAGAAACACCTTTAGCAATTAATATCTTAAGTGGCAAAGTGTTTAAACATTGCAAACTTGATGTTAATAGCGATGAGTTTAATTTCACTGAATAAGTAACTAAATAGTACAAATAATAGTGTTATGGAACGTAGAATATACCAATACATAACACTATTTTTATTTTGTTCTTTTGCGGGATATATTATAGAAGTTACAGGAATATATCTTACAGAAGGAATAATCGAAAAAAGAGGATTTTTAACTTTACCACTTCTTCCAATTTACGGCTTTGGATCAGTGTTAATAGCTAGATTTTTTCAAAATAAAAGACAAAGCTCTTTAAAAGTTTTACTTTTTTCAATAATTATTGCTTCATTTTTGGAGTATATAACTGGTTATTGTTTGTTGAAATTTGCAAATTTAAGATTGTGGGATTATTCAAAATATACAATTAATCTTAATGGATTTATAGCTATGTGGAGTTCTATTTCTTTTGGTATAGGTGGAGTAATAATAGTTAAATTTATATATCCTTACATAGTAAAAATAACGAATAAGTTTCATATTATTTCATTAAGAGTAATTTTACTTCCTATCGTTATTGTTTTAGTTATTGAAATAGCAGTTAATATAGCTATTAAGCTAATCAACTAAAAGCATAGAAGAGAATTTAGTATATGTATTCAAATAATCTTGTACAGTTTGTTTATATAAGCTAATACGTTCTTTGTGTCTATTTTCAACTTTTTCTAAAAACTTTAAGGCTCCTGTTGTGCCCATTGATACAGTTTTGGCAATATATCTTATTAATTTTCGATCAGTCTTTATAGTCATAAGCTCTATTTTGGTAAAAAAGATAGCTCTCTTTTGGAAAAACGTCATCTCAGGTTCACTCATGTTATAGCTGTTACGATATAATTCTAAAAGTTCTTTTAATCTAGCTTCATAAACTTCTATTGAGCTATTTAATTCGTTTATGATAGAAATATCGCTTGTTTTCTTTTTGAATAACTTTAATATTTCTATCCCCATTTTTTGACCTTTTATAAAGTGTGTAATTTCTTCTTGTTCTTTCATAAATTTATTATGTCACCTCATTATAATTATGGCTTTATTTTATGAATCTATAAAAAATATAATATTTAGATTTTATAAAACACTTTTTAGTGCTATTTTTTTCTAAATAGTAATAAAATAACTGTTTTTACTTTACTTTATCAGCTAAATTTAGTATATTAAATGAGCGTTATATGGCGGCTGTGGTGAAGTGGCTAACACAACTGGCTGTGAACCAGTCATTCGCGAGTTCGATTCTCGTCAGCCGCCCCATTAAAGAAGCATTAGTTTGATACAGTAAAATGTGTCAAACTTTTTTTGTTTTTCAGGAGTTCAAGTCTCCTACGTATTTTAATAATATTGTTTTAGTAGTGAAAAATGTAGCTTATTTATATAACAAATAGGGTTCGAATCTATACTTTTAGCAATACCATTCGACAAACGATTTAAAGGGGTGGTTTCAATTATTAAACGATTTGAGAAGGGTGGTTTCATTATTAAACGATTTAGGTTAGGTGGTTTCAACTATTAAACGATTATACATATTCATAGTAAAAATAATGAAAATGTGATATAATTTCATCATAGAAGAAGTTATATAAATTAGAATTTGTAAAGGAAAAACAACGATGAAAATTGACGTTAATGAATTGTTTGAAGAACTTGGAAGCCTTTCGCAAGTAGAAGCGATTGCTCTTGGCGGGTCAAGAGCGACTGGTAGAAATGATGAAAAATCAGATTACGATGTGTATGTGTACATAACAAGCAGTATTGATGAAAATGAGCGAAGAAATATTCTGGAAAAATACTGCAGATATATGGAAATCGGGAATTCCTTTTGGGAACTTGAAGATGATGTTACCTTAAATGATGGAATTGATATGGACATCATTTACAGAAATATGCAGGATTTTGAAGACATGGTTTCCTCTGTTGTAATAGACTGTGTGCCATGGAATGGCTATACCACTTGTATGTGGCATAATCTCATTACCGCTAAAATTGTAATAGATAAAAATGGAAAACTGAGCGCTCTACAGGAAAAATATCGGATTCCATATCCAAAGAAGCTAAAGGAGAATATCATATCCAATAATCTAAAGCTTCTTAGTGGTATGTTACCGTCATTTGATATGCAGATAAAAAAGGCAGAGAATAGAGGGGACCTTGTAAGCGTCAATCATAGGGTTGCTGAATTCCTCGCAAGTTATTTCGATATTATTTTTGCACTGAATGAGATGACACACCCTGGGGAGAAGAGAATGCAAAGTATTTGTTCTGAGGAATGCAAGATTTTGCCTAATCGCTTTGACGAAAATCTGAACAGATTATTTGCAGGAATGTTCAGAGAGAGTATATCAGATGTAATAAATGATATGATAATTGAGATAAAAACGATTACGAAGATGTAGTCAAATTCCTATTTATCGATTTGGGTGGTTTCACATTATTAAACGATTTGCTTAGTGGTTTCAGCTATTAAACGATATGTTTTTAACTGTGTTATTACTGCAAGGCACTGCCATTAAAGAAGCATTAGTTTGATACAGTAAAATGTGTCAAACTTTTTTTATATTTACGTGAGTTCAATTCCTACCGTTGGTTCGAACGTAATCGCCAAAGCTATCCATATATAGTTCGAACGTGTTCGAATCACTAATTTAATTTAATTTTCCAAGGCAAAAGATTTTCTAATTCTTCTTCTGTTGAATTTGGTTGTATATTATTTATTACTTTTTCTATATATTTTTTATAATCTATTCCATTTGCTATTGCTGTTTGTATTATTGAAAATATTATTGCTGATGATTCAGCTCCATTTTCTGTATTCGAAAACAAAAAGTTTTTCCTTTCTATTACAAATGGCTTTATGCCTCTTTCTGCTGTATTATTACTTAATTCTAAATGACCATCGTTTAATATTTCTAAGAAACTATCTTTTCTTGTTGTTATATATTTTATCGCTTCTTCTAGTCTTGTTTTACTTTGTGAATTAGCTTTATTCAATATTTCAAACAACTTATCTATATGACTTTTAAATTCTCCTTCGTTTCTTAATTCTTTTATTCTATCTGCATCATATTTTTTGTTTCTATATTCTTTTTCTAAATAAAATAAACTATCTATTTCATTTACTATTTTTTGTGATATTGAATTCTTCTTTTGTTCTAGTGATAGCTCATCTAATATCTCTATAAACTTTCTTCTTGCATGTGCCCAACAATATGAATTCTTAACATTTGGTATATCGTTATATCCTGAATAACAATCTGTTATCAAATATCCTTTATATTCTTTTAAGAACTCTCTTGGAACGTTCCTTGATCTAGTTTTACTAAATTTATAAATATATATTGGATTATCATAAAATGATGTATTGAATAACCATATATAACATTTTGCTTTATCACTATTTAATACTCTTAACGTCGTTTCATCTGCATGCAATACTTTTACTTTTGAACCTAGCATTGTCTTTATCAAATAGTTATATAGTGGCTTTCGTTTATGCTCACTGATTTTGCTAGATGTGGAAGGACTAAAATGCTTAAGCCGTTCCGCGGAAAGCAGCGTTTAGCACTACAAAGATTAACAAGATATAGAAAACATTTAGTTGACCTAGCAAGACCGGCTCATATCTTACGGTCGAAAAATCAGTAGGCAGTAATGTTCCTCTAGGCGTCTTTGAAATAAGCAAGCGAGACTTGGCACGATTGGACACTTACGATGGTTATCCGGCGTTTTATTACAGAAAGCGAGTAAATGTAGCCCTTAACGAAAAAAAGGCACAGAACGCAAAATAACGGCAATCATTTATATCATGCACGAAGAAAGAAAACTGGGTATTAACCAGATACTATCTTGAGACTTGCTTCGAGGGATATGATATTTTTGACTTTGACAAAGATGTTCTGATTGATGCATTCATTTACAGTCTGGAGGGAATGAAGAATAGGAAAATAGTACAAACAAGGTATGCCCTATATGCGGCAAGCATTATAGAGGACATCCAGCAATATCACGAATTGATAATGAAACACCTATTTGTCCTGAGTGTGGGACAAGGCAGGCTCTTGAAAGTATAGGAATTACAACTGAAGAACAAAATAAGATAATTAAATAAATCCCTAATGTCGAAGAAGATAAGTAGGAAATAATGCCAACCAAAGGCCCAAAGAAGCCCGACGTTGTCTTTTTTAGTGCAGTTTGATTAATTGCTCGATATGGCAAAACAAGCGCGCACAGGCGAAACAAACAAAGATTAAAAGGAGGTAGCAGATGGATAAGAAAGAATTGGCAAAAAAAGAATATGAAAGATTAAAAACTTTATTCACCAATGCCGATGAAACCAAGGTAGACCTAGTCGACGAGTTATTGAAGAAGGCCGCATTCCTGAAGGTGGAACTTGATATGCTTGAATGTTCTATTAGGAAATGCGGATCAATCTAGTTCTCGAACAAAGGCAATGTAAGGATGTCGATGTCATACAAGGCATACCTTCAATCCATCTCGATTTACTCAAACATCATAAAGACCTTGAATACGATACTTGGCGGTTCTGTAGAAGATGTAGATGATTCTTTTGACGAATTCTTGAAAAGGGTTAAGACAGGATAATGAACTACCTAAAAGAATATTACGAAAGGATAATGAATGGAGATATTGTCGTTGGCAACGAACTAAGAACTATACTTGATGGACTGATAACAGATTTGGATAATCCTAAATACATATTCGATGAAGTTCCAGGACAAATAAAAATTGATTTCATAGCGACTTTTTGTAGGCATACAAAATCGCCATTCAACGGCAAGCCATTTATTTTGGAACTATGGGAAAAGGCAATACTTCAGACTGCCTATGGTTTCAAATTCAAGGAGACAGGACTAAGAAGGTTCAACGAAGTCATCCTGCTAATTGCAAGAAAGAACGGGAAGACGACATTCGTTGCTGGCATAGATCTTGCAGATTTTTTTCTTTCAAAGGGTGGTGTCGATATCGTGTGTGCGTCTAACACAAATAATCAGGCTTTCTTCTATATTTTTCAAAGCAACTACACCAAATCAGACTAGGCAAGCCAATCACAAAAATCCATAATGGACCTAAAATTAAACTTTGAATTGTATGCCCGTATTCATGTTTTCTAAGCTTTTCAGTATGATCGTTTTTATTGATAAAAATAAACAAACCAAACGAAACATTACCCTTAAAATTCCATTCAGTAATAATTGAACCATGAAATTTATAATGTTTCTTCTTTAGATTGAATAAATAAACGAATCCGCCAATTAGTGTTTGTAATAAACAGTAAGTGATCGTTAATAAATAAATTAATATTTTCTTCATATTCTCTCCTTCAAATCAAAAAAAGAGCATTTCTGCTCCTTAATTTAGTATTGGTTTTTCTAAAATCTAGTTTTTCAAAATTATGCCTCACGCATTTCTGAGGTGGGGGCATGTGGTACTGATACAATAATCAATATTCATCGACGGGGGACTATTTGAATTTATAGTTTAAAAGTTCAATGGCTTTATCGGATGTTGTGATTATAACGATTGTCTCAGAAATATACATTTTATACATTCTGTTTTCTCTATTTAAAAAAGTATAATAGTTCTTTGCCTCTTCTTTAGTGCTTAGTTCGGCGAAAGCAATATAATCTGAGACTGATGTTTCTGTTTCTATCATATTATATACATTTACAAACTTAACTGTAAAATTATAACCTTCTTGTTTAATTTCTTTATTCGTACCTTCATTATATTCTTGAATATCTTCTTTGGAATTTAAAACATATGCATAAAAATTATTATTTTTTAGAAGTTCAATATCTTTTTTAATATTATCATCCCAAGAAAGAGATGAAGTACACCCCACTAACAAACCTAAACATAATGTGCTTATAACAATCTTAATTCTTTTAAGCATAAAAAAATCACCTTTAATATATTAAATGATACAAACAAGATGAATTCAACTCATTTAAATACCTTATGTTAAAAAATCATTTAATTTCTATTGCATGTTTTAGTATTCCTAAATCAAAATCATCTGGTTTCTTTCTTAATACAACTATATCAACAGGAACGTTTAAAGCTTTCTGCAAACTTTTTTTTAAAGCTAATGCATATACTTTTTGATTTTCGATATTTTCATTAAATTTTACCATTATGTCAATATCGCTGAATTTGTCATTTTTTTCTTTCGCATAAGAACCAAACAACCACATTCTACTTATATAAAGATGTGCCTTTTCTGTATTTTTAATTTTTTAAATTTTTATACGTGCATTTATGTATTTTTATACATCAACGATTGAACGATTTAAATTTATTGTCTTATCCAATAAAAAATAGTTCTCAAGAAAATGCAATTGTAATCGATACCTTTGGTGGTTCTGGTTCAACACTAATAGCATGTAAATTAACAAATCGAATTTGCTATACGATGGAGCTTGATGAAAAATATGCTTCAGTTATATTAAGACGTTATGTTGAAAATGGAGGTAATTCAGAATGTGTATATTGTATCCGAAATGGAGAAAAAGTAATGTATGATGATGTTGTAAAAAAAGTGGAAAATAAAAAAATAGACATTTGAATATTGTTTATGTTATACTGCAAACAACAAATGGAGGTTTTATGAAGTTGAAAAAATTAGTGATACTTGTTTTAGCATTAACTTTTCCTTTTACTTTGGCTGGAAGAGAAAAAGTTTTAACGGCAAAAATTAATGAAATTAAAACAGAAGTCACACATGTAATTAGACGTGCTGTCGATCAAGAACTTGAGGATACTGAAGATCCAAATGAGATATTTAGTAGAGCATTAGATGGTTATAAGGAAGAATTTCCTAGTTATTTAGATATAACCGCATTAAATGTTCAAGATAAAGAAGCTATTGAATTACCAGACTTTGATATTGATTATATAATACCTGAATTTTACGATATAATGCATGACTATCAAGTTAAATTAGAAGCTTCGCTATCTGAAGAAGATTTAGAATACTATGAAACTTTACGAGAATATGATTATAATTTTGATAGATATGTATCATTAAATGAAGTTAAATTTTCTGTCCTTGATCCTAAATTAAAATACGTCCACAAAATACAACCAGTTAATCCTACTATTCCTATTACTCCAATGAACCCTGGAATTGGAACTAATCCAGGAGGTGGCACTTCTACAATATCAGCTGCATCTGGAACAATGGAAATTATTAACATTTTAAAAAGCATTGGACTTGTTGAAAAGATAATATCTGCTTTTACTTCATGTATTTCACTTATGACAACTGCATTATCTACTAGTTGGATTCCTTTTATTGGTTAGAAAATATCTGTTCCACTAGTAATTGCCGCGTTAATGGCTATGGCAGCAATCATTATTTTAAATTGGATTGATTTTAAATCAGTTATGAATGACATAAAGATATGGTTTCTTGAACAATTTGCAAAATTTAAATCATTTATTGAATCATTCTTTTCAGATGCAGCAGCTAAAGGAAATGAATCAACTGTTTCTTCTAGAACTGAAATTGATGGTAAGACATTTGAATTTACCGAAGTTAGAACATTAGATATTGATGCAATGGCTGCTATAGCTACACAATGTCGAAGAAAAAAAGATGTTTTATTAATCAAGCATAGCAACGCAAATGTTATGCAAATAAGTTTAACAGAACCAGTTGAAGTTGATTTTTGTATAAGAAATAAAACTCATGTAAATGGTTATAGCTCTTACACATGGTACCAAAATACAGCTAGGAAACTAATTTTGGAAGCTGGTTCTGGTTATACAACTACTGCACCAGAGATTCATCTTTATAATAAAAATAAGCCTAATGATAATAATCCTAAACTTGCTTTCAAACATTTTCATAATTACGATTCTTTAGGAAATATAATTAGAAAACCTAATGCTATATTTAAAACACATAGTTTTTTTGGCTTACTTTACTGGACAGAAAAGGATGATGGAGAAGGAACAGTACATCCAAATAGTCCTAAAAATTAAAAGAGGGTGATTACAATGAAATATAAATATGGAGATATCATTTATTGCAAAAATTATTTAATTTTAGATAACGAGCCGTTTCCAATGCAAATTCTTTCTTATGATGAGAAAAAAGAAAAATATTTATGCGTTTTCGCTAGCGAATACTCGCCTGGTGATATTGGGACATGCATTTATCTAATTGCTGAATCAAACTTAGAATATTTTGAAAAAGTAGATGAAGCATATTCAAAAGAAATAAAAAGAATATTTAATCCATTATTCCCAAAAAATATGGATATAAGGTACTTTGATATAGATGAAATTACAGACAAAGGAGAAGTAGTCGTTTATAGAAAAACACCGTTACATAGAAAAGAATTTTATATTCCAACACGATAATTGTGTTTAAAAAATATAGTTAAAAATCTTTCTAATTAACTTGCTATAAATACACTTTAGAGTGATATATATAGTAGAAAAAGAAAGAAGGAAAAAACTATGAAAAAAACATTCAACAACTACAAAAAAAGAATTGAAACAGCAACAAAATATGGAGACATCAAAGACTTAATGATTAGCATTTCTCAAGACTGCTCATTCTACAAATTAAGCTTGGAAGAATTCTTAACATTAAGAAAAGCATTAATTGATAGAGGAAAAGCAGTCGGAAACAGATGAATCATTCAATGCTATTAAAATTAGCTCACTTCGGTGGGCTTTTCTTTTACTCTATTTACTTGATAAATAAGTTTTTTAGAGTGATTAATTAATGTAAAAGGAGGATGCTAGTATGGCTAAATTAGAAATAGGTTGCTATATAAAAATCATAGAGATGAAAGACGAACCTAACTACAAGGATAAAGTCGGCAAAGTATTATTCATTGATGATGATAAACAATTACATGGTACTTGGGGAGGATGTGCTATTGTTTCTGAAGTTGATAAGTTTGAGATTTTACCTGCAACACGCAATGCATTATTTGAAATGTGTGAAAAGTCCAATACAAAAATTGAAGGAATGAATACTCTTATTGATTACTATATAAGAGATACTACAATGAAAGAAAAAGAAGCAGTCGAGCACGCAACTAAACTTTTTAAAAATGGTGTAATTAGAGAAATAGAATTTATCTTTAAAAGTGATAAAAACTAAGAACATTTATATACTAAAAGTATATAAAAAATATCAAAAATAAGTACACAATTAACTTGCTATAAGTTTCTTTTAGAGTGATATATATACACGTAAGAAGAAACAAAAAAATGATGACAGTTACAAAAAATCAATAAAATTTTCAAAAGCTTAAGTAAGGAAACAAAGCAACTATACCACGAGGTTCATAGGAAAGTTGATACAAAGTACAAGCTTGGAGTTAACGGAATTGGAGTTGTTGTATTTTCAGATTTAAACGAAATGGTTGACTTAGCTAAAGGCGAAAAAGAATGCCAAAAAGCTATGAAAAAACTACTTGAAGGAGCTAAATAAAGGCTCCTTTTTAAGCGATAAAATTCATTAAAAAATAGTGAATTATTAACTTGCTATAGTGTGTGTTTAGAGTGATATACATACACGATGGAGGGAAAAGAAAAACTTTCTTAGGATGAAGAAAAATGAACCAAAAAACACTAAAACAAATTGAAGAAATAAAACAGCAAACAAACGGAGTTGAAATTGAAATGAACAAAATTACAAGAAAAGAAGCAGTCGAGGTTGTTGCAAAACATTTTTAAAAAGATGATTACAATTCAGCAAGCCTTTATGGATATTCCAGTTGGGCTTGCAAAGACACTCAAGGAAGAATTTGTAAATTTCAAAAGTACGTTAGCATTGCAGGAGATGACAATCACAAATGCAAAATGGTAACGTCAATTCTTAATTATAACGACATTGAATATTTACAAGAAATTGTTAGACTTTTTAGAAAAGCAGGAGCAAAAAGCGATGCGAAACCTTTTTGTCAATCTTGGTTATTTTTAACGCTTAAGAACAAAGGCATCTGTTTAGAATACGATTAAAAAAGATAGTCATTAATAATAAATATTTTTATTGTTAGGAATAATGTAAGCATTTATTATATAAATATAGTCTTTAAGATAAATAAAGTATAAATTATATTACTTATTATTGATATAGAGCTTAAATTAAAAGAATTTAATTGCTATTTTAATAGCTTAATGTTAAAGTAAATAAAGAAATTATTTATAAAAAAATGGAGTACGTTTATGGATAAATTAATTGATAAATATTTAGATAAAGCCATAAATAGATCAAATAACTCTATTTTTTTAGTTATAAAACAAGCCTTTCAATCTTTAATTCCTATATTTATGATTGGTGCTTGTGCACTTGTAGTTCAAAATTTTCCAATAACAGTTATAAGAGAATTTATTCAAAATGCGTTGGATGGAAAAATATATAATTTTTTTGATTTGATTTAGAATGCGACATTTGGATTTTCAGCTTTATACATTGTTATAGCTATATCTTTTTATGAATCTACATCTAAAGATGTTCATACTGATGTACGTATATTTTCAACTATTTCATCTGTAGCGTGTTATTTTGCTTTTTTAGGCGTTGATGTTTTGACGGGTAAAGCAAATATTTTAGAATATACAAAGATGGTTAATATATTCTCGTCATTAATTACAGCATTTGTTTTTACTAAGCTTTTCTATGTGTTTTACCACTTATTTATTCACAATAAAAAAGAAGATAATGCTTCGACATTTATAAGAAGTTTACATACTATTTTTCCAATGCTTATATGCATACTAATTTCTTCTTTAGTTGCTTTTTTAATTAACTTACTTCCTAATATAAATAATTTTAGTGATTTAATTCTTTATTTATTACGTAAACCTTTTGAATCTATTGGCGCTACTTATTTTGGGGGATTTTTAATAATGTTCCTTGAATCAGTTTTCTGGATGCTTGGAATACATGGAGGTAATGTTTTTGATAGTATTCTTACATCACCTGATAGCGTGTTTGCTTTCACTAATGGTCAAATAATGACTAAATCGTTTATCGATACTTTTGTTTTAATGGGTGGATGTGGAACTTCAATTAGTTTATTTTTAGCAGTGCTAATTTTTAGCAAAGATAAAAAGAGAAAGAAGTTATGCTATTTAGCAGGTGGACCATTACTTTTTAATATTAATGAATTGTTGATATTTGGAATACCACTAGTATTAAACCCAATTTATTTAATACCATTTACTTTGGTTCCTTTAGTAACTTATTCAATAGCATATTTAGCTACATATATTGGAATTGTTCCGCAAATTATTAATAGTTCAGTTCAATGGACGACTCCTATAATAATTAGTGGATATCAAGCTACTGGATCGATTGCTGGTAGTTTGTTACAAATAGTTTTAGTTGGCGTTGGTGTTTTAATTTATATGCCATTTGTTAAACTTGAATATAAATTTGTGAAAGAAAACGAAAAAAGATTTGTTAATAAATTAACAGAGATATGTAAAGAATGTGAAAATCAAAAAACAGGTTATAGATTACAAGGAGGAAATATCTCTTTATATTCTTTTGAAGACGATATAGCTTCAAAGCTGAGCTCTGATATTTATAACCATAAAATATATTTACGTTATCAGCCTCAAGTTAAAGATGAAAAAATAATATCTTGCGAAGCATTATTACGCTTTAAGTTAAATGAAGAACAATATTTATATCCTCCTTTAGTTGTAGGTATAGCAATTAATAGATATTTATTTGAAGATCTATCAAAAGAGATAGTTGATCAAGCTTTACTTACACTTAAGGAAGTTCAGACAATAAATAAAGATTTCAAGTTAGCCGTAAATTTAAACTTAGATTTATTGATGAAGCCGTCATTCCACAACTGGTTAATTCAAAAAGTTAAAGAAGCAAATATTACTAACAAAACGTTTGGTATAGAAATAACTGAAGATGCAAATTTGTCAGACTCAAATGACTATCTTACTGTATTTAGTTTGATTAAAGAATCAGGAATAGAAATCTCAATGGATGATTTTTCAATGGGTCACACTTCAATTTCTTTCTTACAAAAGAATTACTTTAATTTCGTTAAGATTGATGGAAATTTAGTTAAAAACATAGATAATGAAAGATGCAGAAGCATTGTAGAATCTATAGTTAAATTAGGAAATCAATTAGATTTTAATGTAGTTGCTGAATATGTTGAAACTAAAGAGCAAAAAGAAATTTTAAACGATATGGGATGTTATATATATCAAGGTTATTTATATTATAAAGACATTGAAACAAACGAATTAGTAGAATTGTTAAAAAAAGAAAATAACTAGTATTTTAATTTAAAAAATTAATTTTAAAATATTTCTTGCACTTAGTTTAAATTGAAAAAGCCAACGAGTAGCGTAATGTGTAAATCCAGTTGAATTACTTGGTTTACACATTTTTATTTTGGATGAATAGTAAGATAAATAAAGAAAAGTAGCAGTTAAATTAATCAAAAAAATTAATATGTAGTTTTAAGATTACCATTGATTATTTATAGGGTATTACAAACGTTATATAATGTTGCAGATAGTTTCTACTATTCTACTTATAGATGTATTAAAAAATGAATTAATTTAATATAAAGAAAAATAATAGTCTTTTTCATAGTTGAAATGGATATTTTTAATTTTTATTAATGAAATTTTAATTATAAATTTATAAAATAAATTTAATGGACGGTTTATTTTTATGGAAAAGTTCAATATAAAGCGAATGTATGGATTTTATCGAATGTTGATTTCATTAATTTCTTTATTTGCCTTATTTGTTGTTAGCATTATTTTTACAATTAGTTTATTTTATATGGAACCAAATAAGAGAATTAGTGAAATAATGATTGTGTTTTTTATTTTGGATATAGTAACAATAACAGCTTTAATTACTTCAATAGCTGTGTATTTAAATTGGTTTTTGCCATTTAGAAGTTCGAGTGGCAAAACTGTAAGTGTTAGAATTACTGAAAGATCTATAGGTAGTTTAATGTATGGAGTTATTGAATCAAAAGATTCAAATAGGAGAGTTAAAATTAGATTTGTAGCAAGAACATTAATTAATTATTTTCCAATATATGAAATTGGAGATTATGTTGAGTGTTTTGTTAGAGAACAAGATTTAGAAGATCCCAAAGTCGTAGTTCTTTATAGATAAACTTATATAAAATGTCAAATTTAAAAGAGAAATATATGAACTCATATCAAAAACAAATAGAAAATTTATATTTAGGAATACTGAATAATTATTCTAATTTTTTAAATGGTAAAAAAGTTAATTTAATTTATGATTTTAAGGCGAAAGAATTAAAATTCAAATATTCATTAAAGTATATTGCTAAAAGCGGAACTTCATTTGAAAGTGCAAAAAGATCATTACATTATTTTGCTCCGATACTTAAACATAATTTTTTTATGACAATCACATAGAATGTAATTCTTTAAAACTACTTGAATATAGTTTTGAAAATAGTGAAAATGGAATTAATTGCCTAAATAAAGCTAAAATTATTACAGAGTGCTGCTTAGCATTAGGAATATATGCTAGAAGAGTATTTATTAATTCCTTTTTACTTTTTGATTTTGACTCACATGTAGCATATGAAATATTTGATAAAAAATTAGATAAGTGGATTATGCTTGATTCAACAATAGATTAATATTTTATTGATGAAAACTTTACACCATTATCTATGATTGAAATAAGAAATAATTTTTTGCTTTCTCGATTTTAAACTTTTGTTAGTTCAAACGGGAAGTGTAAGAATTTAGAAAAAATAAGGCAGAAAAATAATAATATTAATCTTTATATGTAAAAAAATGGTTTTAGAATATCATTTGAAAAATATAATGGGTTTGGAAAAAAGAAAGGCTCAATTTGTTTGATTCCCAAGAATTATTCAATATATAAAAAGCGAAAGCTTAAATCATAAATATAGAGTTGAAAATATGCTGCAAGAATATCTTTACCTTCTTAAAGCTCAAGAGAAATATTTAGAAGAAACAAATCATAATAAAGAACCGATTGCTTATAGTATAAAATCTTTATATGAATCACCGATTAAAAAAATAATAATAAAATAGACATTATATTTTATTTTTGCTAAAATTAAAATGTAGCTAATATCAAATAGGAAATGCAAAAAAGTTTGATATGCAAAAGGGGAATACAAATGAAAAACAAATATTTATTGGTCGTCTCACTATTAAGTTTGTCATCAATATTATGTATGACAGGGTGCTCTAACAAAGTCAAAAATAACGAATATAATGATTACTATAAAAAAGTAAGCAAAATAATTAAAGATTTTGATAATGCTAGTAAGATTTCTACTTCTAATAAACAAAATAAATTAGCGTTAAAGAAAGTTGATGAGAGAAATGATGATATTATTTCAATTATAGATAACGCTGATGGCAAAACACAAAAGCCAGATATTGCTAACGCATTTGAACAATCATTTTATATTCCGATTATAATGGGAAAAGGCTTAACTGAATATAGAAAACAAACAAGTTTTTATAATATTGCAGCATTTGTAGATGAACAATACTATATTAAAACTTTTTTAGAAAGTGAGTCTATTTCAACTTATGTTTATATTCCTGGTGAATATAGCTTTGATGGTGTAAGTCATTACATTTATTTTAGCGTTAATTATATCGATAGCAATAACTATACATTTGGTGGCATAGAAATTTCTGATGATAACAACACAGAATGGTATTTTTATGGCGATAGTTCATTATTGTTTATCGAATATTCGAAAACAAGTGAAAGAACTGTAATTAACTATCAGTCAACAAATATGACTCAAAAAGAAATAAATGATCAAAGTGTCATTTCTGAAGTAAGAAACAAGATAGATGATAGCTTTTCATTGATTAATCCAAACACTTTAAAAAAATTAAAAAACGAGTCTAAATTTGAAATTACAAAACAAGAATATTCGAAAATAATGGATAAAATATTTCCTAATAGTGGTGGTATTTCCGTTAATCAGGGATTACAAGTGTCAAATGGTGTTGCTTTAGGATATGTTAGCGATGGAAGTGAAACTACAATAACTTTACCAAGTAATGTTACAGCTATTTCTAATAACTTTTATATCTTCGCTAGTGGAAATATAAGAGAACTTTATATTCCAAAATCAATTACTAGAATAACTGATCAAGAAGGAAATACTGTTGATATTAAAACTTTTAATATTGAATATTTTAATGATAATGTTCATTATTATTTAGAAAATATAATTGTCGAAGAAGGTTCAACCTTATTTAAAGTTGAAGATAATCTATTGACTGATACAAATAATAGTACTCTTTTATATTTAATGAATAAAAAAGTAGATAATTTAGATTTACTTCAATACAATAAATATTCTGATTGGTTCTTTAGAAATCAATTGCCAAATATATTTATAAACATAAAGTCCTTAAAATATAATTTAATTTATGATGAAAATAATTATGAATTTGATATTTTTGCTAACATATTTTTATCAAGTGACATTCAAGCTCACTTTGAATATTTAGAAGTTGGAAATGCCTATGATCAATATAACTTTTCAGTATTAAGTGATAAAGTTAGTATAGATAAGTTAGTCTTAAGTGGTACTTTTGATAAAGTTTATATATCTGATGAAAGAGGTGCAATTAAAAATATAGAATTAAACTCAACTAAGCCTAATGCTACTTTTGGAGGTTTTGTAAATGGGCTTGAAACAATTGATATATATTTCAATAATAGTATTGATGGACTCAATCCTATTAATTGTTTGAACGTTAAAAAAATAGTTGTTCATGAGGGAGTTACTGAATTTTCATTAAATCAATTCGAAATAGATTATAATTTAGATAGAATTATAAACATCTATTTACCTTCAACATTGAATAGAATTAACTATGATAGACTTCAATATAATTCCACCACAAAAATTAAACTAATATCTAAAGTAAATAATGCCGTATTTACAGATTTTTCAAATATTAAAAATTATGGATGCGAAATTGAGATTGAAGACGATAGCGAGTTGAATAGTATCATTAACGATTATGAATATGTTGGCTATTCTTATAATAAAGAAACTGGTGAAATAGACGATAGTTCAATTCGTTTAACAAACTATTGTGGAAATAGTGAAGAACTATTTGTTCCTGCTACAATAAATGGAAAGACAGTAACTGACTTTACTATTTCAAGTAGGTCAAATATAAATAGTGAACCTATGAAAAACACTAAAACTCTTAAAAAATTACATTTACCAAATACATTAAATAGTTTTTCTTTCAATCAAAGTTATTCTATAGATGGTACTGACTATAGCGATGAAAGAAATTATCATCTTGATGCTCTTTATTATGATGGAACATTAGAAGAATTTAAAAATAAATTTGGAATTACTAACAGTTTATTTGATGGAGAATTCTGTAAAGAAATCGTTTGTTCTGATCAAACTTTAAAAAGCAAAGAAGACAATCCTACAGTATATAAGAATTATGAAGATTTAACCATTGAATTAGAAAATGGGAAACAATTAATTTTCACAAATGTTTATGTAAGATATAAAGATAAATCATATAGTTTACACTTTAATATTTATGAAAAAGATTGTGTTATTGAACTAAATGACAAAGGTGAGTATTATATTGGAATAACACAATACGATACAATTGATTTAATGGAATTTACGTATAGCACAAAAGGTGATTTATTAACTGTTCGATTCACACTTTTTAATGTAGAATACATGAAAAATTTTCAAGGAAATTAATTGCTTTTAAAAACACAATCAAATACTTCTTTTGTCTATTCCTGTGAGTGGCAGAAGAAATAAAATGTACCCAGTGAAATGGACACTTAATAAAAAAGTGTTCTACTCACTGGGTTTTCTTATGCGATAATAAAAGAAAGAAAGTGACATTATGGGAAAGTATTATTTTACAGATGATCAAGTCGAATTATTAAAAAAGAATAAATATGTAAATCACGTTTCAAATAAAAGTATTACATATACTTTAGAATTTAAAAATTTGTTTATTTCTGAATATGGTACTAAATCAGCTACAGTTATTTTTTAAGAAGCTGGTCTTCCAAAATCAATACTTGGATATGAGAGAATTAAAGCTTCAATTTCAAGGTGGAAAAAACAATATAATGAACGTTCATCTCTAGAAGATACACGTAAAGATAATACAGGTAATTCTATAACTAGAGATTTAACTCCTGAAGAAATTATTGAAAAACAAAAGCTTCAAATAGAAACATTGAAGCAAGAAAATGAATTCTTACGCCAAATACGAAGGCTGAAACGACGTTACCAGCCTCAAAAATCCCCATCAAAGAAAAATACAAAATAATTCAAAAAGCATTATCAAACCCAAAAATCATTTGTCTATTTCTATGATGTTTAAGGAATTACATGTTTCTAGATCTGGATTTTATAATTACTTAAATTATCAGAAAAATCCAACAATTAAAGGATTAAAAGATCAAGAAGATTTTAAATTAATCAAGCAAACATATGACTATAGAAATCGTCATAAAGGTGCTAGACAAATTAAAATGACTTTAAGTAATACTTTTGATATTAAAATGAATTTAAAGAAGATTAGACATTTAATGAAGAAATATGGATTATATTGTCCAATTAGAAAAGCAAATCCTTATCGTCGTATGATAAAAGCTATGAAAACCAATAATTATGCTTTCAATAAAATAAATCGTAACTTTAAATCATCTAAACAAGGAGAACATTTACTTGCAGATATTACTTATATCTTTTATGGTAAAGAAAGAAAATTATGTTATTGTTCCACTATTAAAGATTCATCAACTAATGAAATATTGGTAAAAGAATATTCTGAATCACTAGATGTTAAATTTGTTCTTGATACAGTTATACAATTAAAAAAATTCATTTATCAATTTTAATCGTTGTATAATTCATAGTGATCAATGAGTTCATTATACTTCAATTGCTTTTACTTCATTGCTTAAAGAGTTAAATATTGCTAAATTAATGTCTAGAAGAGGAAACTGTTGGGATGATGCTCCTCAAGAATCATTTTTTGGACATATGAAAGATGAGCTGCATTTAAAAGAATGTGATTCATATGAAAATGTATGTAAAGAATTAGATAATTATTTTGATTATTATAATAATGATAGATGCCAATGGGGATTAAACAAAATGACTCCTATTCAATATCGTAATTATTTACTTAACCAACCTAGGACAAATTTGATCATTTACAATGCAAAAGGACCTGTTGCTACACAAGTCCTTATATAATTTTTTTAATTTTTGATATCCCTAGGGATATCAATGATTATTTATTAATATATACCTTTTTTATTTATTGTCCTTGACATAGGGTACACATTAAAATATCTGTGAGAATAGTTATGAATTATCAGGCGGAGAACGTCAAAGAATTTCTATCGCCGTGCATTTTTAAAGGATGTTCCAATAATTTTACTCGATGAAGCTACTGCAAGTTTAGATGTAGAAAATGAAACACTTATTCAAAGTGCGTTATCAAGATTAATTAAAGATTAAACTGTTCTTGTAATTGCTCATAGAATGAGGACTGTAGCTGGAGCGGATAAAATAGTTGTCCTATCTAATTGTATTGTAGCAGAACAAGGAAACCCAGATGAACTATATGCGGAAAATGGAATATATACACATATGGTTGATTTACAATCAGATAGCGTAAAATGGAAGATAAAATAATTTTAAACATTACACCTCATTAATTTAAGTGAGGTGTATTTTTGACTTTAAATCTATATTTTTACTTTTATTAAGTGTTCGTGTTAAAATTTTTATGCGTTATTAAAATAGGTAATTTAATACTTAATATTTTGGAGGTAATTAAATGAAATTGACCATGCTTGGTACTGGAAACGCCTTAGTTACCGAATGCTATAATACATGCTTTGTATTAGAAGAGAATAATCAGTATTTACTAGTTGACGGTGGAGGAGGAAATGGTATACTTCATCAATTAAAACATGCAGGAATTAATTGGAAAAATATAAAGAGTATATTTGTTACTCATAAGCACCTTGATCACATCACAGGTATCATATGGATGATTAGAATGATTTGTCAACACATGAAACAAGGCGAATACGATGGTGATGCAACAATATATGCTCATGAAGAAGCAATAACCTTATTGATTGATATATCACAAAAACTTTTACAAAAAAAGGATGTTGAATTTATTAATAAGCGCCTTCATTTTAAAGTAGTTGGAGATGGTGAAAAAGTAAATATTTTAAATAGAGAAGTTACTTTTTTTGATATTCAATCAACTAAGGCTAAGCAATTTGGTTTTTGCATGAAGTTAAATAATGGAAAACTAACTTGTTGTGGTGATGAACCTTATAATATTTGTGAAGAAAAATATGTTAAAGATAGCAAGTGGTTACTTCATGAAGCTTTTTGTTTAAATAGTCAATCTGATATATTTCATCCATATGAAAAACATCATTCAACAGTTAAAGATGCTTGTGAAATAGCTGATACTTTAAATATTGAAAATATAATTTTGTATCATACTGAAGATCACAATTTAAAGAATAGAAAAGAACTCTATATTGGTGAAGGAAAGAAATATTTTAAAGGCAATATATTTGTCCCAAATGATTTAGAATTTTTTGATATCGAATAAGTAAAATAACAAGTGAATTTTTTAATTGGATTTATAGAATAATAATATCTTTTATTAAAATATTTTCAATGATAAGAATAAATAATTTATATAATTTTATATAATAAAATACATATAAAACTTAATACTTAAAGGGAGAAATATATGAAAAATATTCAAGCTTTTAAAGATGCAAAATATGGACTAATGATTCACTTTGGTTTATATAGCTTGCTAGGAGGAGTATATAGAGGTAAAAGAGGTCCTACATATGCTGAATGGATCGAATGTGAAAAGAAAATACCTAATAGTGAAATGGATAAACTTGCAAATATTTTCAATCCAATATATTTTGATGCTGATTATATATGTAGTTTTGCAAAGGAATGTGGGATGAAGTATATAGTTATAACAGCAAAACATCATGAAGGATTTGCTTTATTTAAATCTAAGGTTGATAAGTTTAATTGTTATGATTCATCTCCTTGTAAAAGAGATTTGATTAAAGAATTAGCTGACGCATGTAAAAAATATAATTTAAAGCTAGGATTTTATTATTCGCAGTGCATCGACTGGCGTGATCCTAATGGTGGAGGTTATACAGTTGATGGGAAAGGCTCTTCTGGTGGTTCCTGGGATAACAATTGGGATTATACTGACAGGAGTATAAAGAATTACGAAATATGTTTTAATAATAAAATTATTCCTCAAATAAAAGAACTAATGTCTAACTATGGAAAAGTATTTTTAATGTGGTTTGATATGCCATTAGATTCCACAAAGGCGCAAAGTAAAAAAATATATGAATTAGTTAAAAGTTTACAACCTGATTGTTTAATTAACTCGAGACTAGGTAATGGTAATTTCGATTATGTTTCTTTGGGAGATAATGAAATTCCTGATGAAATACCAAACAATATTTCGGACGATATCGATTATAACGATATTGGTGGCTTCAAAAAGTCTCCATTTGGTTTATATGAATCAGCGTGCACACTTAATAATTCTTGGGGTTATAGTTCAATAGATAATAATTGGAAAAGTCCTGAAAAAATTTTAGAAAATAGAATTAATCTAGAAAAATTAGGTATTAATTACTTAATTAATATTGGACCAGATTGGCTTGGAAGAATTCCATATGAAGCTGAACAAATTATTAGAAATGTTCAAGAATTATACAAAAAAGCAGGTAAATAATTTAAAAAATAGATTTTAGCTCTTAAATAAAAGTAAAAAAGAAATTAGATGATCCTTTGCTTGGTTTACTATCAGCTAGAGACATTGATGGGCTAGTGCTTAATAATTGCTCTTTCTATCTACCAAAAGAAGCATCGATATATTCATCGTCTGGTATGGTTGATTTATTTACTGGATGGAGTAATGTTACAATCAAAAATTGTACATTAGAAAACCACTCTTCAACAGTTGCAGGAGGTGGAATAGGAATTAGAGATATTTATAAAAAAGGCTGTACTAACGCTACTATTGAAAATAATTATATATATTCTAACTGCAAAGATGAAGTTATAGCGGTTTTTAGCGGTGGTGATACAAGTTTATATCCAAATGAAACTGGTGGTGGGTATATAAAAAATGTAACTTTTAAAAATAATACTATTGTTGATGGAAAGCCTAATGAAGATTTGGGACCTAGAGTTGTTGGACTTACTGTCGGTTATCAACTATCGCCAGTATATAATATTAGCTTTATCAATAATATGATAGAAATGTTTTCTGCAAATTATTTGTTACTTTATGGAAAAGCTAGTACAGTCATTTTCAAAAATAATGATGTAAAAATTGATTCAAGTTATCAAGAAGACTTATATATAATGTTTAGTCATAATTCTCATGCCGATGCAGGTGAGGATATTACTGTTGATAACAATAATTTTGAGTTTATAAACAATTCAGGAATATATACTATTTCTTCGACTAATGAAGAGTTTAAATTTATAAATAACAATATTAATTGCTTTAAAATATATAGAGTTTTTGATAGTAAATCGCTTTTTCAAAACAATGTAATAGTGGCTAACACTATTAGCAAAGCTATATATCATAATGTTAAAGAAACAAAGAACAATACGATTACATGCGAAAAATTAACAATTGTCTATGAATTTTATAATTTAAATATAACTGATGATATAAATATATCTGACAACATTAAAACAAATTCTATAAGCGCTAATTTTATGATGTTTAACGGCAATAGTGTTAATTTTAATAATCACAAAATCACTTTTAAAATTTTGTCTTCAATACAGATGAAGTTGAATCAAAATATTATTACTTGGCCTATGATACAAGTGTGATAAGCGATAGCTGTGTGATTGATTTTATAAATTGTAAGTTATCTATTTATGATGATGAAAAACATAATTATGTCGTTAAAGATGATAATAATAAAGTAATAATTAATTTTGTTAATAATTAATCGGAGAGTTTTATGAATAAGAAAAAATATTTGTTATATTAATTTCAATACTATGTCCAATTTTGATTCTTGTCGGAGCGTTCTTTGGATATACTAGTGTCTATTATCATGCTAAAGAATATACTAATTTAGAAAATATTGAATGCAAAAAAAATGATGGATATTCTTTATATTCTAAAAAAGATAGCATTTGTAACGATTTATTTATATTTTATCCAGGAGCAAAAGTTGAAAGTAAAGCCTATGTCGGTTTAGCTGAAACAATAGCTAATGAGAATGTTGATGTTGCTTTGTGTAACATGCCTTTTAATCTAGCGCTTTTTGGAATAAATAAGGCTTCTTCAATAATTAATGAGAATAAATATGAACATATTTATATCGGTGGACATTCATTAGGTGGAGCAATGGCAGCAAGTTATGCTCACGACAATGGTGATAAACTAGATGGTGTAATTTTGCTTGGAAGTTATGCTACTAAAAAGATGCCAGAAAATTTAGAGTGTTTATCAATGTTAGGAACTTTAGATAAAATAGTTAAACAAGATAAATTTAATAAAAATAGAGAATACTTCAACGAAATATTATATAAAGAAATAATTATTGGTGGTTGAAACCATTCTAATTTTGGTAATTACGGTTTACAAAAGAAAGATGTTGTAGATAGTATAAGCAATAAAGAGCAATGGAAAATTACCGCTAAAGCTATTAAAGAAATATTGTTTATTTAGCAAAATCAATACACGAAGAAAGAATTAAAGAAAATAACGATATATATTCGTTTTGTCTCGATGAAAACGATATGTATTTAATTTCATTATTAGATGAAAATACATCTTCTTTCTTTGATCATCGTGATCCAAATAGAGTTGAGTGGTTTGGAAAATTAATAAAGCAAAGAAGAAATATGAAATAGAGGGTAATTATAATATGAAAAATGTATTAAAAAACACAATGTTAGGACTCGTTTCTTGTTTATGTTTAGTTGGTTGTGGTACAGTTGTTGTCGATGATCACCGTTGTATCGGTTGCGGCTTATGTACAACAAGATGTAAATTTGATGCTATTACTCTCCATCGTGATCATCCAGAAGCAAGTACAATGGTAGTTGCTGAAAAGAAATTTGGTAAGATTTTACCAAATATGGCTAAACGTGCTGCAAAGATTGTCTTTGTCAAGAATAGTAAAGAAGATAGAGAATTCGTTGCTCAACGCAAGAAAGCCTATAAAGAAGCACAAAAAAAGGATAGATAATGCACGAATTAGGTGTTGTTTTCCACTGTATTAAAGAAGTAAATAAAATTGCTGAAGAAAACGGAGTTAAAAAAATTAATTCTGTCACAGTTGAAATAGGTGAGGTTTCTACAGTTTTACCATATCTCTTTGAAGATTGCTGGAATTGGGCAGTAAAAAAAGAGACTGTATTAAAAGATGCAAAAATTATTGTTGAAACTTTACCAGCAGTTACTCATTGTGAAGATTGCTTAAAAGATTATCCTACAGTTAAATATGGAAAGATTTGCCCTCATTGTGGCAGTGAACACACATATTTACTTAGAGGAAATGAACTTACTATCAAGCAAATTGAAGCAGTTGATACTGAAGAATAAATTAAAAACAAAGGATCTCATTTGAGGTCCTTTTTTAAATAAATAATTGTAAAATAGTGTTCATAAATGTTAAAATTTAAAAAGAAAAGGATTTAAAGGTCAAATTAAAAGAAATGAGAACACTTAGCAAAGAAACTCTAGAAAAATATGAATACCTTAAGAGCAACAACACATATGAAAATGTTGTTAGTTTTGTTATAAGTTTTATCAGTGAATATCGTGGTAAGCAAGGCTTTTATGAATATTTTAGTTTGTTCGGTAGTTGTTGTAAGGTTCACTATAGAGGGTATTTTAACAAGTTTATTTTTCAAGAAAATAGAAGTGATATTTCTAATAAGAAATTAGTTTTTAAAGTTAATGCTGTTGCCAGTGTTGAACTACCAACTAAAAGATTTGAAGGCGTTGACAAATTTACCAAAAGCATTTATGAAGATATTAAAAGAAGAGCTCCTAAAGATATTGATAAAGGTCTTATTGCTGAACTAAAACAATATTTAAATCCATATTTTGATTTAAAAGATATAAGGGTAACTATAAGACCTAGATGGAGATATAAAATTTCTATAGATGATTACTTTTTTGATTGATAAATATAAAATAAGTGCTCATTAGAGCAGGCAAGATATCAACGATTTTAGTTTCGTAGGTTTCTTGCCTCTCTTTTTTTATAGTTTTGTAGTATAATAAGCCTAAAGGTGACCTTTATGAAAAGATTTATAATCCTAATTACAACTTTAGTTTTAATGTGCTCTCTTGTTTCGTGTGGTAGATCTACATCGAATCCAACCACTGAGCCAAGCCAACCTACTACTCAGGAGCCTGGTACAACAAGCGATAATACTACTACACAACAAAGCGAGGATGACGAACTAATGAATAAAACTTTATCTTTAAAAATTAATGATACTTTAGTTGATGTATTTTGGCTTGATAATGATTCGGTTACTGCATTAAAAAAGCTAGCTAAAGATGGTCTTACTATTGAAATGCATATGTATGGTGGTTTCGAGCAAGTTGGCTCTTTAGGAACTTCAATTACAGCAACTGATACTAGAATTACTACCAGCCCTGGAGACATCGTTTTGTATTCATCTAATCAAATAGTGATATTCTATGATTCAAATACATGGGCTTATACTAAACTAGGTCACATCAATTTATCTAAGAGTGAACTAACTGACTTATTAGGCGATGGTGATGTAACCATTACAATTACCCTAAAATAAAAAAACACCACTAGATTTAACTCTAGCAGTGTTAGGAGGAAGTTCTGACTAAAAACAGAACTAATTTATATCTCTATATGACCTATGCCATTATAGTAGATATCTACTTGTTGAGTCTTTACACCATCAATTTTAACCTTATGATGTACGACTATCTTTTGGATGAATTCTTGAACTATCTCATCCGTTAATTCATTTATCTCAGTGTATTTCTTAACTAAGTTAATTAGGTAAGATGCATTGAGATATTTTTCATTTTCTTTATTAACAAAGTCCTGAAGCACTTTAATTCGAGTTTCAAGCTCTTTCTGTTCGTTTTCATAGCTGACTGATAATTTATTGAATCTTTCGTCCGTTAAATTACCTTCTAGTTTATCTTCATATAAGTTTTGAATAATTGAATCCAGTTTCTTATATCTTGCAGTAGCAGTATCAATTTCTTTAGTTGCATTTTTTAATGCCTTGTTGAGTTCTGATTTAGAATAATCACTTACTTTAGCTACAAATTCATCTTCATTGTTCTTTACGAATGATGTTAATCTCTTGATATCAGATAGAATAATAGCTTCTATATCAGCTTCTCTAATTGCGTGAGTATATTCGCATCTATGTTTTCTATAACTGCTACAAACAAAATATGCAGGATTATGATATTTTTCTCTTGGACACACGTAATATAAGACCTCGCCACAATCACTACAATAAAGTTTACCTGCAAGTTTAGGAACATAACCTAGTTTTGTGTTTTTACGCTTATGAGCTCTAATATTTGAAACAACATCAAAGGTATCTTTATCGATAATTGCTTCATGTGTGTTTTCAATTATTTTAAGTTCCTCTGGTTTTGTTGGCTTGAACTTTCTTTTATTACGTTTATAAGGGTCTGGTTTAAAAATCACAGTATTACCTATATATTCTTGCCTATTAAGTATTTCACTAATGATAGCAGGACTCCATTTTGTATTTGAGTAATCTAAATCTTTATTCCATTGCCCATGAGTAATTTTGTAATAGCCAGGTGGCATAATATTTCGATTATTAAGTTCATTAGCTATTTTACTAACTCCTAATCCACTAATACATAATCTAAATATTTCTTTAACAACAATACTAGCTTCATCATCAATAAGCCATTTATGTTTATCATTAGGGTCTTTCATATAGCCATATGGTGGTAGAAAAGTTAGTGTTTCACCTCTATCAGCTTTAGATTTAAATACAGCTCTTATCTTTTTAGAAGTGTCTTTAGCGTACCATTCATTAATAATGTTCAAGAATGGTGTAAAGTCGTTATCAGTTGGTTTATCGGAATCTACGCCATTATTTATGGCTATAAATCTAATTCCATTTTCAGGGAATAATATCTCAGTGAAGTATCCAACCTTTAAATAATCACGACCAAGTCTAGACATGTCTTTTACGATAATTGTTGCAACTTCATCACGATTAACAAATTCCATTAATCTTTGCCAGTCTGGTCTATTGAAAGTAGTACCAGAATAGCCATCATCAACGAACGTTACTGTGTTCTTAAATCCATTATCATCAGCATACTTTTGTAGGATGTTCTTTTGATTAATAATAGAGTTTGAATCACCCTGTAAATCATCATCACGTGAAAGACGGCAGTATAATGCTGTAATCTTTTGCGCTGATGTATTTAATTCTTGTAGCATTAGTCTGCCTCCTTTCGGTTAATGACTTTAATTTCATCAATTACACCATCTTCAAATAATTTAATGGCATACTTGATTGCTTCATCCTCACTCCAACCAAGTGAATGGATATAATAATTGACTAAATAATCAATTCCTTTTCTTGAGGTATTGGTATTGTCAACCAGTTTGTAAAGCTTTGCTTTAAGTTCATTTGTGCTCATATAATAACCTCCTTTGGTCGTGTATATACATCACTCTAAAAGGGATTATTATCAAGTAATACGAGCACTTATTTTTTATTATTTAAAGGCATTTGAATGATAGGTATTTCAATAGATCTACGAATCATTTTTTCTACCTTTTTCTTAATATAATCTTCATCTTTTTTATCGGTGGCAGGACTGTTAATAACATAGACAGTGTCACCGATTTTTCTGTTATATGTAATTCTATCCATGTTACCTCCAAAGAGATTAGAGGCTAACCTAGAAGCCCTAAATTAGCCCCTAAATCGCCTTAATTTTGATTGTTTTCCTCTACTTCAAGAATTAATACCTTACAAGCATTTGTTTCGGTTAACTTGAAATCTAAGCGTTCTTTGGATGCATAACCTATATCGCCATTTTCTAGATATAATTCCTTTAATACCTTGACTGCGATTCTTTCTCTCAAAAGGAAAGTAAGATAGGTGAAATTACCAAATAGAAGTGGCTTGCTTGGATTTGCCATGTAATTAGAAATAATGACCTTTTTACCTAAGATAGTAGAGTCGGCATTATTCCATAAATAATTACCTGAATCATCTTTCAATTTTCTTAATTTAAGAGCAGTTTCATCATTGGTAATAAAGATAGCTTCATCCCTATAATCCTTATCCAAAGAAAAGAATAAATCGATGACCGAATCATATGTGATTTCAGGAACGGATACACAGCCTAAATCATAATTTAACAATCCAAGTGGCTCTTTAACGCCTGTTCCGTTAAGAATTAGCTTTTCCTCAGCCTTTCCATATCTTTTAGATAAAGTTTTTCTTAGGTAATCTGTCATATTGATTTTTAAATCATTGACAGTAGAGCCTTTGACTTTAACGATTAAACCTAATTTATAAGCTTTATATCTAAGTTCAGCTGTTGATTCATCTTCGATAAAAGCTTTATTGTCTTCATCGACTACAACAGGCAAAGATGCAGATGTGTTAATTGTTAGTAAGCCATCAGCTGTATCAGTTTCAACGAGATTCATGTATTTTCTAAATAAGTTGTGTTTATCTAGAATAGATGTATCAATTGGAAGCTCGATATAGCCATCTGGTCTTAATTTCTCGATGTCGCCATAGACATCATCAGTAGGTTTTAGTTTAAGTGCATTTTCTACGGCACTTGCGTATTTTGATAAGTAAATGTTATTCATATTTTAAAGTCCTCCATTTTTTAATATTTACCATTCTCAAATCTTTTTCTTATGTACTCTCTAGCTTCTTCATAAGTCTTAAAGAAGATAGTTGAGTGGTTATAGCCAACCATAAAAGGCATAGGTGTTATACGCTTGCTTTTGAATATGGTGATTTGGCCATAAATTCTATTAGGAAGCACAAATACACTTCTGTATTTTGAGTTTTCCAAATCGACTTTTTCAGGTAAGTCTAAACCTAAATAAACTTGATTAATCATTGTTAATTCCTCCATTTTTATGTTTTTTGTTCCAGTAGCTGATGCGGCAGCGGTCGCTGCAATATTTCTTGGTTTTCTTTCCTCTTATTACCTTTATTTGAGTCCCACAATTAATGCATTTTGTATATTTTGGGAGTGATTCTTTATGTCTCCTGAAATAGGATTTAATTGTGTTATATGGAACTGAGGTAAGAAGCGAAATATCCACCATCGAATATCCATCAGCTCTTAAATTTCTAATTATTCTTCGTTCTTGGTCCGTCATTTTTTAATACCTCCTCTGCTTATCTGAAATTCTTGAAAATTGCCATAAACGAATTGGGTAATATACCCCCTTTGATTTTGCGAAAACGAGTGTTTGACCCCTGGCCGGTGTCTAGATTGAATAGTTCTGAAGATTTCTATCCCCCTACACCAAGATATAACATGTCCCTTTTGTCCTTTTTGTCCTCGTGAGCCTATATAAGGATTTGATTAAGAAATATATATAAAAATAAATAAATTAATTAATAATTTGTCTATATAGGGACAATGTGACAGAAAGGACAATATTCTTAACTCGTATCAATGGTGTAGATAGCAGGATTAATTAAATATGCTGTGCCTTTGGGTCTACCAATATTTGTTTGGTTATTTTCTATTTCCTTTAAATAACCATAGTCGCAAAGTAGACTTATTGCTGGCATACATTCATCTTTGGTTTTGAAGTACCTGCACATTCTCATTACGTCACGAGCAGTAATTGAATCAGGCTTTGGCTCTTGCTTAAGTAGTGCATCGACAATTCTTTTGGCGTTTTTCTTATTAGAATCAAGTCCTAACATATCGAATGCATATAACGCATGATCTAGAAAATAGTTTCCAAGCTTAATGGCATCCATCATCGTTTTCTTTTGAACGATATAATTGCCATCATTATCTGGTGTTCCATTATCTAAAAATGGGTCATATTTAATACCAAAGGCTCTAGTTAATAGCCCTGATATTCTTAGGATGTTTCCTACAAGCTTACCTGCCCATGCTCCGATATCCTTAAGGTCAGTTTTAAGCCTTATTTCAAATTTATCGTGATAAGCCTCAAGTTCCTTATAGGCTTCATCAGTAAGGGATATTGTGTCTATAAAGGTTGCATCCTCATTTAGTATTGAATTGATAAGTGAGTAGAAGTTCTGTTTGACATCACTTCCAATTTCCTCAGTGGTAAGATGCCTTGAACCTACCATTGACTTTGGGATTGAATATAGGAATCTAGCATTAAGGCCACGACCACTAAATATTTGATTGCTTAAGATGTTTTCTAACACTTTTGGCTGAACCATAAGAAGTATGGTAAGCTTTGGCTTTTTAAGTGATATTGATTCACGACCGATTCTATCGACTCTTACATAATCCCCAGAATAAGCCTTAAGAAGAATATCGATATTAACGACCTTAGAATAAGCACCTGATAAAACATCAAATATGCCACCCTCACTAGAGATAATAGATAAACATTCATCTTGTTCTTTAAGCTTATTTGCTAATACTTCAGGCGTTACATCATCGGCAGTTAATACAAGCTTATGAAGTCTTTTAAAGCCATTAATTTTGGTAATTACATCATCAAGTTCACTAGTTGTTGCTTTGCCTTTTTCAACATCTTTAGAGAGCTTATTTCGCTTAGTGATGAGTGCTTGATATTCCAGTTCTGACTTTTCTCTTTCAAGTGAATGAGCTTCGTTATAATTCATTTCAAATGCGTGAACAACTTTTATCATTTGATTGATTACAGCTGATTTTCTTTCACTTGGTTCAGCAACTACCATCGCATATAAGTTTAGAGGCTCATCCCAGTCAGCCTTACCAGCAATTTGATATTTCCTTTGCATGGATAACGCTAGAACCGATAAGGCAATCACACCTGCCATATCAATTGGTGTTTGTGTCGCCTCTGATACAGCTAAGCAATAATTCCTAATAGCATCAGGGAATACCTCAATTGGGAATGGTAGAAGCGGTCTTTCATTAAGTGGAATAATCGAGTCCCATTTAATTTCCTCTTTTTGTTTGTATTCATCAGGTTTTATATAATTTGGGTCAGTAACAACCTTAGAGTTATAAAACTTAATGGCACTATTCCAAATTGAGGATAATTCAGTATTGGATAAGGGTGGATTGCATCTTTCCGACTCTTTTAGAAATTCATTATAAGAATCAGCTGTATTGCCACTTCGCTTAAGAATCCTAGTTGCCTCTTTATATAATGTAGAGTTTCTATTGCCCTCAAGAATTGGGGCATCCTGCATTAAGAAGTTTTCAGATTCTAAATCTTTCATGAAGCTCGTAAGAGTAGTGTCGCCCTCAACAATATCAACTTCAGGGTTTTGCGTACCAAAGAAGAATCTAGCCGAATCAAGAGCGTTCATATCGATAAATGGAAAGTAGTTATAGACCTTTTCTTTTAATGCCGAATACTCCTTTTCGTTTGTTATTTCATCGATTGGGAATAGCACATGGAATTTTGGTCTAGCCTTTTTACCATTTTTAACTTTCATATGATTCCTTGAATATTGAACATAGAAACCAACGCCACTAAATGCTTTTTTAACGGCATCGACATCAATCCAGTTAGATGGAGTTTCGGCGTGGTCATTATCGATATCTACTGGTAAGCAATCACTTTTTATGAAATTTGCGATATTCCTATAATTACCTTTATAAGTCGCACATACATAATCCAAAGTGACTGCCTTTTTAAGCGATTCAAGACCAGTTACAATAACCTTATTGTCGTATTTGGTATTTGATGGCACGCCTCTAACGTTAGATCTAAATATCGTTATTTCTTTCATTAACAACACCTCCACTAGATTCTTTCAGCCATTTCTTAAATTCTTCGATTGGGATAACAATTCGAGTGCCAATCCTAATTGATGGGAATCCAGGTGTTCTAGTTAGCTCGTATGCCTTTGGTATTGATATTCCTAACTGCATAGCAAGTTCTTGCACATTAATAGTTGTCTTTTCCATTTTTTGATTACCTCCTATATGGTTTTAAACAAGGATGACCTACCCAATTCAATTTCAATTGATAACGCCTAACAATTAATTGGGTTAAATTGCATAAACATTTTTTAATCGCTTGAAATTAGAGCCAATCTATTGTTTACGATGCCATTTTATACTATAATGTAATCGAAAACGAACTTCGGTTGATTACTAGTCGATTACATCAAAAGAGGTGTTTAATAATATGAGAAATCACTATAAAAAAGAAAAATCCTTTGCCCGTATATTCAAGGAAGGATTTGGTTTTACCGAGATAGGTGGCATAGCTGATACTGCCTATAGACTCGTAAGATATGATGATTATATGTTTGAAGATGGCGTTACTATCGAAAAGTATAATTTGGTAAATGAGGATATGATTGTGAATAAAAATCCACTTTCAATACCTACTTTAGATGGTGACAATACAATCACAGGCAAGAAACTGCTTATATCCTTATTAAAGCTTGCAGATGAAATAGATAAGAACTGTAAGACAAAATATGAAACAGCTGACAAGATTATTGATTGGTGCAAAAAAGTAGCCCATCCATATGACATAGATAAGCTATATGAAAAATATGAGGCTGATTATTTAGGCGAAGAGCCAGAAGAACCTATTGATTTAGTATATGATGGCTCTTTTAGATATTACGATTTCATGCATGATCTATGCGACCTATATGATGTTGTCATTAATTGGTATGTTTTTTCTGAACTAATTAGAGGGAATATTGATTACGCATATAATCTAAATGAAAACAAACCATCATTTATGCTCAATTCTATCTATGAAGAATATAAAAGAAAAATAAATGAAAAGTGGATGAATCGTACATCAAAAGAAAGACATAAATGGATTAGAGATAATTATACAGGTGATTTTATTGAAACTATGATAAAAGAGCAAGAAACTCATAGTATCTATGGAGAGCTATTATCTAAAGAAGATTTTAGAAAGAATGTTTTAAAATATAAAAAGAAAATATATAAAAAGATTATTTCGTATATTCCACCAGCAAAAATGAAACTTAAATATATAGATGATAGTGGTAATGCTGAATTTAGAGCTGAAATCAATTCAGTTTTTGATATTTGCTGGTACACTATAGCAAGAATGATAGCTGCTAACGCTCCACAACAAGATGAAGATTTAGATTATGGTGGAGATAGATGGAAAGAAGGAACATTAGGTGTATGTGCCAATTGTGGTTCATTCTTTATTAAGAACAATAGTGTTCAAAAATATTGCGATAATGCAACTTGTAAAGCTGCTAGAATTAGAAATAATGTAAGAGCACTTAGAGAACGAAGAAAGAAACAAGGTGAATCAATTGAATAAAACAATAAAACAATTATCCAAAGACATTGCAGACCATTTAGGATTGGATGAATTACCTATAAAATTTGAAGACTTAGGTGATGATGATTCACGCATCTATTTCAAGGAAGAATATATAAGCATTAACACTAAATATAAAAACAACTATGAGGAATGTGCTAAATGTCTTGCTCACAAATATAGACATGTATTCCAAATATTTTATGCTAATTTATTTCAAACTGAAACTGCTGTTAGATGGAAGAGTCTATTGCCTAGCATAATTAATTCTTCTAATATTAATAAAGATGGCACAAATTATATATCTCAGGAACTAGAAATTGATGCCTTTGCATTTACTAAATTCTATTTAGGACACTACGAAAATATTAAGGTTGTTAATAGGATTAATGGCCTAGATGATGTTTTAAATATATACATAGAAAAGAACATAAAAATAATGTAGTAATCTTATCATTTTTTATCGTTTCAATTGATTTATAAGTCACATAGTGATATACTTATTATCATGAGAGGTACAACTGAATGAACTTAGAAAAGATAGGGAATAGAATTAGATTTCTTAGATTAAATTATACGAATTATTCACAAGATGAATTTGCTGCCAAACTAGGGTTAGATCGTTCGTATGTTTCAAGAGTTGAATCTGGAAAACAAAATATCACAGTTGAAACTCTAATCAAAATTTGTGAAGAAGGTTTAGAAATATCATTAAAGGATTTCTTTGATTTTGATAAAGTTGATATTTCTAGAATAGGAGTTAATAAATAATGAAAAATTTAAAAGGATTATCCCTTTTTGCCAGTGCTGGCATAGCTGAGATGAATTTAAAAAAATGTGGAATCAACTTTAAAGTTGCTAATGAACTAATACCAATTAGAGCTAAAACGCATGAAGCTTGGCATCCAGATTGCAAAATGATTTGTGGGGATGTTACCGATGATAGTATTAAAAAAGATATCGTTGAAGCATCTTTGAAAGCAAAAGTGGATTTTGTTTTAGCAACGCCACCATGCCAAGGAGTATCGTTAATTGGGAAAAACAAAACTAATGATGAAATGTTGAATGACCAAAGAAACTTCTTAATTTTCCATGCATTTGAAATAATTGACAAGTTAGAACCCAAAATCGTTATTATCGAGAATGTTGATAGATTTTTAACTATGAAGTTTCCTTATGATAATGGCTTGTTTAACATAGAATACATTGTGAAAAAAAAATACGGATCAAAATATACTATAAATGTTAATGTTTATAATGCTCAAGATTATGGTGTTCCACAAAGTAGAAAAAGACTTGTAATCGTAATGTACAACAATGAATATACTTTTGAAGAACCTAAGAAACAAAAGACTATTACTGTTAGAGAAGCAATTGGTGATTTACCATCACTAGAGTCAGGACAAACATCAACTTTAAAAAATCATAATGCTAGAACTCATATACCAGAACATATTGAATGTATGAGACATACACCAACCGGTCATTCTGCATTTGAAAATGAAGTGTATTTTCCAAAGAATAAAGAAGGTAAAAGATTAAAAGGCTATTCTGCAACGTACAAGAGAATTGATTGGGACAAACCTGCTCCAACAATTACAATGAGAAATGATGCGATATCATCTCAAAGCAATGTGCATCCTGGAAGATTGATGGAGAATGGATTATACTCAGATGCTCGAGTTTTAACAATTAGAGAGTTATTCATTTTAAGTTCAATTAATCCAGATTTAGATGTTCCAAGTTTTGTTGGAGATAGTCAAGTAAGATATATGATTGGTGAAGCTGTTCCACCAAGACTATTAGAAGTAATATGCAAGAATATAAAGGAGAAATTATAATGAAGGGAATATCATTATTTAGTGGAGCTGGTATAGCTGAAACTTATTTTAAAGATTGTGGAATTGATATTATATCGGCTTGTGAATTATTAGAAAGAAGATCTGAACTTCATAAGTGGTTTTATCCAAACTGTAATATGATTTGTGGCGATATAACAGATGAAAATGTATTTAATAAAGTTTTAGATGATGCAAATAAGAACAAATGTGAATTCTTATTAGCTACTCCACCATGTCAAGGCATGAGTAGTTTAGGAAAGAAAGATTATAGCAATGACAAAAGAAATTATTTAGTGTTTTATGCTATGGATATGATAGATCAACATGATTTTAATTATATATTAATTGAAAATGTGCCAAAGTTTTTAAAATTATATTTTCCATACAAGAATAAATTAGAATTATTAGTTGATATATTTAAAGATAAATATTCAAATGAATACAATATTGATTCATTTATTCTCAACGCTAAAGATTATGGTGTTCCACAAAGCAGACCAAGAGGTTTTATAAGGTTATGGAAAAAAGGATTAAAATGGGGGCTTCCAAAAACAAAGAAAGAAATAACCTTAAGGGAAGCTATTGGAGATTTACCTTCTTTAGAATCTGGCGAAGATAGTGGCATTAAATGGCATTTTGCAAAAAAACATAATGATAGAGAAATATTAGCTATGAAGCATACACCCGAGGGAAAATCTGCATTAAAAAATGAGGTTTACTATCCAAAAAAACCCGATGGGACTCCAATAAAAGGATTTCATAATACTTATAAAAGAATGAAATGGGATGAACCATGTCCAGCAAGAGCCATGAATAATGGGAATATGGGTGGGCATAATAATGTTCATCCTGGTAGATTACTCCCTGATGGAACACGCTCTGATTCAAGAGTTTTGACTTTAAGAGAATTATTCATAGTTTCATCTTTACCTGCTGATATGGATTTACCTGATTGGTGTTCGGATAATCTAATTAGAACTGTAATTGGTGAAGCAATTCCACCTAAGTTTTCTAAAAGTATTGTTGAGATGATTGGAAAATAATTAAGGAGGTTATTACATGTTGAATTTGAATAGAAAAAAGAATAATAAATGGATATTTCAAAAGAATGTAAGTTCTAAAGACATTATAGAATCATACTTAGATGTTTTAAATGAAGGTAGTGCTGACATTGATTATGCTTCTGTTCAACAAGAACTCCGAAATAGGAATATTTATAGGGGTAGAAGTTATACTGGTTCTTTAAGTACAATGGGTGTCAGATTTAGCCAAATGTGCTTTTATATGTTTGGATATAAAGTAAATAATACATTTATACCATCTCCTATGACTTCAAATTTACTAGATGAAGACTGTGATATATCAAAAGAGAGTAATTCATTAATTAATCTTTATTCAATGCAGTTTCCACATCCATATAGTGATACAAACACGAATTTTAAACTTTATGTAGGTAGACTGATTGTAAAATTATTACTTGATGAAAGAATAGATAAAAAATTATATATTGATGAAATGATTTGGTTTTTGCCATTTATCGAAACAATTGACAGTAAGACATACGAAGAATTAATCAATAGCATTATCGAATATAGACAGTTGTCATATTATCAAAAGAAAATGTTATTTGAAAGTGTTCATAATTATGATGATGTTTTTTCAAATACCACTCATGAAGTTAATTATTATTTTTTAAGGATATTTAGAGGTTTTGGAGTGTTTAATATTATCCCTGATTCTAAACATAATGATGGCAAAGTTTTTAAATTTCATCATGGAACTGGAACTACTATGAGAAGCGATGCTTATGACTCAGGAAAAACTATATCTGGATATGTTGTATTAAACGATGCCGTTATTAATGATGCAACGAAACTAAATAGCACATTTTCAGCATTTGATGAGCCTACAACTATGCAAACTGAAGGTATTTATTCAAAAAGAGATTGGTTGACTGCAATTTATGATACTGAGCCACTAACATATTTGAACTGTATAAACAATGCTGCTAATAGAGAAAAAGAAATATCAGATGTAGTTCAAACAATGATTTATGCTTCTAAGTATGGTAGCCATGATGGAAAAGAATTTGAAAATTCATTAAAACCATTTATGGAATTATTTAGAGAAACCTTAAATGTTGAAATTATAAGTGGAGCTGGTAACACTGATTTATTGTGCGCAATGGAAGGTTTAGAAAATTCAAAATATAAAATGAATGTTGATGCCAAAACAAGGAGAGCTGGTCTCGAAGAAATTAATGCCAGAAGATTGGAAAATCATCTTCAAAAACATGGTTCAAAGTTTTGTATTGTTGTTGCCCCACGCTTTGCTTCTGGAATTAGCGGTGACATTGCAGGGCATAAGATTGTAACTGTGAGAGCAGATGATTTTGGCTCATATTGCTATAAAGAATGTAAAAATAATAAAGATGGCTTTGCTGACTTTGAATCTATCCATCAAATAATAGAGAAAAATTATGGTACTGATATTACGGAATTGGTAAGAGACCTTACAACTTCACGTTACGGAATTGCAATTTAAAGATAACTGAAATAATTAATTAGCACTTACTTCAACTGAGGTAGGTGCTTTTTCATATCATCCTTATCTAGCCTCTTCATTTGAATAAGTTTGAAGATGAGGTTTTTATTTTGTCTACATAACAAAAAAACTGCCTAGATTTTACTCCAGACAGTTATCGTTCATACGTTGTGTGCACATTTAAAGGATTTTTATTAAATAAAATTAAAATTCAACTTTTCGGTGAGCAATTCGCGGTAATGGTTATTTACTTAATTTGTGAAAAAGTAGAAACTAAAGGACAGGAGGTGGAATTATGACGTTCGGTCAAAAGATAAAGAAATTAAGAACTGAGTCAAATTTGACACAAAAAGATTTAGCAGATAAAATGAATGTTACGTTTCAAACTGTAAGTAAATGGGAAAACGATACAAATGAGCCTGACATAACAAACATTAAAGAACTTGCTAAAATTTTTAATTGTTCGTATGAATACTTATTTAGCGATGAAAGCGAAAAAGCTGTAGAAATCTCATCAGAACCTATAGAAAATAATAAAGTAGATGATATTATTACATGCAAATATTGCCATAAAACACTTAATGATGAAAAAGATATTAGATACATTTATGAGTTGACAGCAAATGGTATAAGGAAGAAAACTCCTGTATGTAGTGAATGCTTTAAAAACAAAAGCTTATATGAAAATAAGATGGATTCTAAAGCAATTGACAAAGTTATAAAAGATAGTAATGATTCGGAAAAACAAAATATAAAAAGTCATAAAAGATTATTAAAAGAAAAAAGTGAATCAAAAGTTTTAAAATGGGCAATTTTTCTAGGAATATTAACTTTTGTAATTTCACTAATTATATGTATTTTAAATTATAGTATTGTTGGACTACCTGTTACTATAATTGCTCCAATTTTATTAGGATATGCAATTTTAGCTGATATTTATTGTATTTTTTCTGCAACATGGGTATGTGATGTGTTTACATCAGTCGCATCATGGTCAATAAAATTTCCAGGTATTATTTTTAGCTTTAGCTTAGATGGCTTAAAATTCTTAATTCTTATGAAACTATTATTTTGGATATTAGGAGTGATTATAAGTATAACTGCATTTATTTTGGCACTTACTTTTTCTGCGGTATGTTCTATATTTGCTTTTCCATTTTGTATATATACAAACAATAAAAATTAAGGAGGGTGTAAAATGAAAAAGAGGTTAGTTGTTTTAGTTTTATCATCAATGTTATTAGTCGCATGTGGAGGTGGTGGAGATAACCCCAAACCCACTTCATCAACTAGTACACAACTTAATTCATCAAGTGATGTAATTAGTTCGAGTACTAGTTCATCTCTAAAAGAAGAAAAGAAGAATTTTGAAAATGTAGTTTTTAATGATTTGAAAGTTTCTTACGACGGAAAAGAACATATATTAGATAGTGTTTCAGGTGCTCCAGAAGATTCAATAATTACCTATGATAATAGAAAATTATTTGTAGATGTTGGAACGTATGAATCCACAGCAACAATTGAAAAGGAAGGGTACAATACATTAGTTTTAAAAGCCACTCTAACTATTTTGGCAAGTGACTTTGATGGTTTAACATTAGATGATGTATCAGTAACTTATGATGGTTTAGATCACATTAATGATATCAATTTGGTTGGTATCCAACCAGAAGGAACAGTTTTGTCTAAAACAGTCAAAGATCAAGATGGAATAATCGTAACAGAAGCTATTAATGTCGGTGTATATAATTGTACGATTGAAGTTTCAAATAAAAATTATAACAAAAAGATTTTAACTGCAACATTAGAGATTAAAGCAAAAAAATCAGATATGCCAGTTTTTATATCTGATGATGGTACAATTTATTTTGCAAATGGATTAGATAATAAATATCTATATTCTTTAAAAAATACGGATGTAACAAGATTAGATTATTCATCACCAAAAGAATTTAACAAGTATAGTTCTTCAAAAGCCATATTTATTTCTGGAACACCTTTATTAAATTCTGTCAAAGAAGTAAGTGATAATACAATTAAAGTAATTTATACAGATAGTAATATTAATGATTTTGTTAAATACGATGACAATATATTTTATTATTCAAGTAATTCAATAAAAGATAATAAATCAGGTATATATAAAGTTAATACTTCTAATTCAGACAATGAACCAATAGTTACTAAAGTTTATGAAGGCAAAACAGATAATTTAGCGATTAGAAATGATACATTGTATTTTACTAATAAGGAAAATTTTATTTGTAAATTGAATCTTACTACAAACAAATCTTCTATTATTTTAAACGAAAAAGTTCATGAGTTTATTGTTGATAATAATAAAATATATTGCACAATTAATGGGTTAATTAATGATTATATTGGCTATATTGATTTATCGTTATCAAATCCTGATGTAGTTAAATTAACAGATGCTGCAGGTGAATATTTAAATGTTAAAAATGGAAATCTTTATTATAACTATACTGATTTATATTCGTATGTTGATCCAACTAAAAAAGGTATTTGGAAAATTGATTTATCAACAAATAAGTTAACACAAATATTTGCAACAGAAAATGTAAATGGGTTTGATGTTGAATCAAACGACTCAATAATATATGTAAATACAAATGATCTGCATTTATATAGATATAATATTTCTAAAAATATTAATACTGATTTATTAAACAACTTTGTTATTCCAGAAGTTACACCTATAAATACTGGTGGACAATCAATTGCAGTTGGCAATAAAGTTTATTATCTAAATATGTATGCAGGAAAAACATTATACGTTTATGATGAAAAAACAAAACAAAATATGCAGTTAACATCGAATAAAGTAACTGATTTTTATATTTATGGTGAAAAGCTATATTTTAATCAAGTAACAATGTTAACGAATAATGATTTATATTGTGTAGATTTAAACATTTCTAAAGAAGCTGAAAAAATCAGTACAAACGATGTACGAAATATGATAAGCGATGGAACTTATATCTATGCCACACATTATAATTGGGCTGGTGTATCAGGTGGCATTTCTCGTATGAAACTTGATGGAAGTGAATATGTTAAATTCTCAGAAATTAATGGTGCAAAGAATTTAACTATTAAAGATAATAAATTATATTTTATTAATTGTTCGACTGGTCAAGATGATGGTAATATTGAATTTATTTCTTTATCTGATATTAGTAACTCTTCAGATAAATTAAAATCTACTAATTTAAGTTCTAAAATTAAAAATGTTAAACAGTTCGTATTTGATAACAATAATATATTCTATATATATAATGGTACAATCGATAATTCAATTAAAAGAACATCGTTTGATAGCCTAGATGCTGGAATATCAATTGCAAGTAGTAAAACCAATCCAAATGAAATAATTTTAAAAGATGGCTACGTATATTACTATTCCTATGCTGTTTCAGCAATAAGTAGTGCTGGATTTTATAAAGTTAATAAATTGGCAACTGCAGATAAAACACAAGAATTAATACTTGCTTATGATGAGATCTACTTTGGATCAAATTTTGCAATAACTGATTCTAATAAATTATATTTTTTAAACTATATTCCTAAATTAATACTTGGTAATGCACATACATACCAATTAGATTTAAACAATAAATCTGTAAATAAAATTGCATAAGGATCTATTTATTATGAATATTGAAATAAAGAATGTTTTAGGTAATGACTATTATGAATATCAAAGTTTTGGTTGGATACATATTAAAGACGAACGAAAAAGAAAATGTAGAGGTTATAAAACATTTCATATTTTTGAAAGAGACAAAGATATAGAGAATTAATAGTTGAACTAGAAAAGGAATATTTTAAATTAAAAAATAATAAAAGAACCAATAAAAAAATAGATCCGTTTACTTGTATTATTTCATTTATATTCTTTATATTCCCTGGATTCATATATCTATATTATATTTCTAAGGAAAATAAGGAAATAGATCAAATTAATAATGAAATTGAATCTGAAATGCTTAGGATATCAAAAAGAGCAGAGGCAATGTTATAACTAAATCTCGACTTAAATGTCGGGATTTTTTAATTCAACACTTTTAGTAATTTATGTTGTTCAGATTAATATTTCAAAAATATAGAATTTAATTGTTCTTGAAAGGAGATATTTAAAATGAACACAGATAAAATTTATGCAGAAGCTATAGCAAACGAATATTCAAAGAAAGAAGAATCAAAAGTTATAGCATTAAAAAAATTAGATAGAAAGGCTAAATTACCAGCACAAGTATTTACATATACTTTTGGGATAGTTTCGGCATTGATTTTTGGCTTAGGAATGTGCTTAGCAATGAAGGTAATTGGCGAAGGAACAAGTATGTTTGTAATTGGTATTATTATTGGTGTTATTGGAATGGCTTTAATGGGAATAAACTATCCAATATATAAAAAGATTCTTGAAAACAGCAAGAAAAAATACGCTTATGATATAATAGCATTAGCCAAAGAAATATCTGAAAAAGAGTAAAGAAAGGAGTCGGTATTATGAATAAAAACAAAAGCAAATATTTTAATACCGCTCTTTTTATGAATGAAGCATTACTTTCATTATTAGAAAAAAAGGATTTTGAATATATAACTGTTAAAGAATTGTGCAATAAAGCTGGTGTTAATAGATCGACTTTTTATTTACATTATGAAACAATGAATGATTTATTAAATGAAACCATTAATATGATAGAAAAGAAATTTTATTCTTCATTTAATAAAGATTTGAAAATTGATGATTTAATAAAGAAAGATGATAAGAAAGATCTAATTTTAGTTACATCAGAATATTTAAAGCCATATTTACATTTTGTTTTTGAAAATAGAAAAGTATTCAAATTAGCATTAAAAAGAGCTACATTATTTAATAGTGAAAATGCGTTTTCAAAAATGAATAAAGAATATTTTATTCCTATAATGAATCATTTTAATATCAATGAGAAAATTCAATCATTTGTTTTAATGTACTATTGTAGTGGCTTAGTTTCAATAATAAGTAAATGGTTGGATAATAACTGCCAAGAATCGGTTGATGAAATCATTGATATTATGAAATATTGCTTAAGACTTGATGAAATTTTAAAAACTTACAATGATTAATTTTATAAAGAAATTCAAAAAAGTTTGGAATGAAAAATATTTATCTCTCTATTTTTCAATATTAATAACGTTATGCTTTGCTGCTTATAACGCATTTTTAGGTATAAATTATTTAGCAATATGGAATGGAAGTATTGCTGTATATTATATTTTGCTTTTAGTTGTTAAGTGTATAGTTTGCTTTAGATCAAATAAAGTAGATAAAAAAACTAGAGATTTGTCGTTACGCAAATATGTACTATCTTCTTTACTTATAGTAATAATAACTATTGCTTTAATTGTTCCATCAGTTTTAATGATTAATCATCAAAGGCCTGTAAACTTAGACATGATAGCAGCAATTACTGTTGCAACATTTACTACTTATAAAATTGTTATTGCTATAAAAAATTATTTTTCTTATAGGAACAAAGATAATTTATTTAACAAACAAATATCAACTATTAATTTAGTTTCGGCTATTGTTTCTATTTTAACTCTTCAAAATACATTAATTATGGTAAGCGAAGAAGGCTATACTGAAAATATGAAAATATTAACTATTGTTTCTACTATTAGTTTTTTAATATTAATTGCTTGTATTTCCTTACTCTCAATGATAAATTTTCTTAGAAAGAGAAATAAATAACTTTGGATGTAAAATAAAATGGAAGAAATATGGAAAAATCTTTATAAAGAAGCAAAAAAAGTCTTAAATCCAAGACAAATTTCAAATTTTGTTGAAGTAGGTTGTGTTGCAGCAGCAATTGAATCAGAATCTGGCAAAATATATACTGGTGTATGTGTTGATTGTGCTTGTACTTTAGGAATTTGTGCTGAAAGAAATGCTATTTTTAATATGATAACTAATGGTGAAGCAAAAATAAAAAGAGTGATAGCTATAAACTCTAATGGTCATGCTATTTCACCATGTGGCGCTTGCAGAGAATTCATGACGCAACTAATGCCAAATGATTATAAAGATATTGAAATAATGCTAGATTATGAAAACGATAAAGTCGTTTCATTAGGTGATTTAACTCCAAATTGGTGGATTGAATAAAAAATACTATAAAAGAAGCTTTCTCATCTTATTTAGTGTATAATATAAAAGCAATGTTTGCTTATTTCACTATATAGGAGGAATTTTTATGTTGGCATTATTAATAATAGCAGTCGTTCTTCTTGTTTTAGTGTTGTCGCTTTTAGTTTTTGTATTATTAAAGATAAATAAAATTGAAAAAGGAAAGTCTTCAACTGATTCTAAAATAGAACAAGAAGATATATTTAAGACAATAACAAATTTATCAGATTCAATTGCTAAGCCAACTATAGCTACAGTTGATGAATTGAAAAAAACTTTAAACGAAAATATCTCTTCTTTGAACGCGTATGTTAATGAATTAAAGAATATAAGTAACGATACAAGAGTTGAACTTATTAAAACTACAAATGAACATGAGGTTAAATTAATAAAAGAGTTAAATAATAACTTCACAAGCATTAATGATAGATTAGTTTCTAATAACGAAGTTACAATTAAAAAACTTGATGATAAATTAAATTCTATTTCTGATAGTTTGAAAGAAACTTTGGAAAAAATAGAAAAGACTACTAAAGATAGTATCTCGGATATTAGAAAAGATAATAATGAAAAACTTGATTCGATTCAAAATTTAGTATCAAATAAACTTGAAGATACTTTAAATAAACGATTAAAAGAATCTTTTGGAAATGTTATTGAACAAATTAATGGCGTTAATAAAGCTATTGGTGAAATTAAAGGCCTAGCTAATGATGTTGGATCTTTAAAGAACGTTTTAACCAACGTTAAAACAAAAGGCATAACTGGTGAAGTTATTTTAGGAAATCTCATCAGTGAAATATTAACAAAAAATCAATATGATGAAAATGTTATAACGAAGCCAGGGTCAAAAGATAGAGTTGAATTTGCTATTAAAATGCCTGGTAACGGCGAAGGTGAATATATTTATTTGCCAGTCGATTCTAAATTTCCAACCACTCAATATCAAAGGATACTTGAAGGTATTGATGAGGGAAATAAGGATAAAATTGAAGATGCTAGAAAGCAACTTAGAGTTGAAATCAAACAATTTGCTAAAGATATTTCTACTAAATACATCGATGAGCCAAATACTACTTCATTTGGAATTATGTTTTTACCAATTGAAGGCTTATATGCTGAAGTTATTAACATGGGCTTATTTGAAGAACTTCAAAGAGAATATAAAGTTAACGTTACTGGTCCATCAACTTTTGCAGCATTGCTTAACGCTTTACAAATGGGATTCAAATCTTTGGTCATTCAAAAGAAGAGCGCAGATGTATTTAAGTTATTAACATCTGTAAAAACTGAATTTGGAAGGTTTGCCGAAGTCTTGGATAAGGCTATGAAAAAAGTAGACGATGCCGGAAAAGAATTAAATACATTAGTTGGTACTAGAACAAGAGCTATTAGAAAACAATTAGATAAAATTGAAGATGTTGGAGAGTTAGAAAATACAGAAACAGTAAATAGTTAATACATCAAGCAAACATTGACAAAACAATGTAGGTGAAGAATTTAATGGAATTAAAATGCCATTATATATGATCTGGAACTTCTGATAGTCTTAACTGTTCAAATATTTAAACTTTCGATAACACTTGACATTGAAGTGTCAAATATGTTTGATTTTGCTAACGTAAAGTTTGATATTATTTCAGATTCAAACGATAATAAACCATTAAACAATTTTGTATCTACGTTAAATAATTCAAACCAAATAAGCGAATATACGTTACAACCAGAAAAAATAACAAATTCTATCTTAGAATATAACGTACAAATTGCAACAGTTATAATGAATGTCACCTTCTTCTATTCCATAGAAGCATTAGTTAGTATAGCAAATAAATCTTTTGAACTTGTTATTACTAAACAGCAAAAAAAGTGTTATATAACTCAATTACTGATATTGTAAACGACTATTCTGACATTAAGTTTTTGGGCGTTGATCACGTTGCAAGTTGGAAAACAATGCTCAAGGCAAGTACATGTTAAAAGGAATTAGTCAAAATATTAAGAATTAAGATAAAAAACTTTGTTTTTTATCTTTTTTTTACCCACTAATTTCAGTTATTATATAAATATAGATAATTAAAAGGTGAAACATATGTTTGAAAAAGATAAAGCTAAACAAGATAAATTTTTACAAGTAATCGAATATGATAATGGCGATATATATGGGGGAGAAGTATCAGCTGATGGTAAAAAAAATGGTTATGGAGTTTTAACCTTAAAGTCAGGAATAGAGATAGAAGGTACATTTGTAAACGATAGACCAGATGGACAATGTGTTATAACCGATTTGGATAAAAACAAATATATCTGTACAATAAAAAACGGCTATTTAAATGGTGAATGTGTTATCCAATATGCCAATAAAGATCAATTTGTTGGATATGTTGTAAATAATAAAAAAGAAGGGCAAGGAAGATATACTTTTGCTGATGGAAAATTTTATCTTGGAGAATTTAAAAACGATAAATTTGATGGTAAAGGAACGTTGATATATTTAGATCCTAATAAGGAAATTATTACTGGAATTTGGAAAGATGGTAAAAAGATAAATTAAAATTGCAATAATAGCTTATATATGATTAAATAAATATGTGCTTAATTGCACACTAGAGCCTGTACTTATTTCTATTTAAATATGAGATTTAATAGTCAGGCCTTTTTTGTTAGAAAAATAGGGGGAATGTTATGAACAAAGTATCTAGTAAATTAAAACAAATATTTTTATCGCGCCATTATGTTTTAACAGATGAAAGTATTATCGATAAAAAGACACAGTCATATTATTTTACCTATTTATTAAATAGGTTTGGAATTGAAATTGTTAATCCTGAAAAATTGAATATGCAAGTTGTTAAAGATATTGCAGAATATATGGGTATAAGCATACCTAGTTCCTTTTACGATAATCCACAACAAACAAAATATTTTTCATGTGATGAATTACTCTTAGAACAAATTGTTTCTTATGTTGTTATTGATTTAATCGAAGGAAATCATAATGAACATACAAACTTTGATAGAATAGAAATATTTAAAAAAGTTTTTCCAAAATATGATGAGTCTGGTAGCAACGAAAGTGTTATTAGAAAATTTGTTATAATTTCTGAAGAAGAGCAAAGCAAAATATTATCCGAAATTATGGATAATTATTGTCAATATACTAGACCTTTTAGCTTAGATGAAAAAGAAGAATTTTTGTTATTATATAAACTTGGATATTATAACAATCAAAAAATTCAATGCAAAGACAACATTTTCAATTTGATAGAAATCGATAAAAAATATGGTTCATTGTTAGACAGAAAAGACATTGTTAAATATTCTGTTTTAAAACTGAAAAATGCATCATTCAAAAATTTATCAAGTGAAGAGAAAAAAACTTTATTAATAATAAAAAAAGTAATTCCATTAGCTAGTGAATGTCCTATGTCAAAAAAACAAGCTAAGTATTTTAATAAACTTTGCAAAGAATGCAATATTGATAATATAGAAAAAGAGACAAATATCCATTCTCCATACAAATATGCTATTAAAAGTATAAAAGAAAACAATATTATGAATGCTGCAAAGATATATAATGAAAATGGTTCTTTATTAGAACGTAATATTAAAATGCTTTTAGCACGAGCTGATGAAAATGATTTTGTTAGTTTGATTGATATGCTACCAAATAAAAATCCAATAGTTTTATATCAATTAATTGAAAACATTGATCAAGATAATAAAAAGAGAATTTTTACTTTTAAACATAATAATTTGTCTAAAAGTCATATTGAAACTGATTATGAATATATGTGGAGAAAATCTCGATTAGATGATAAAAAGTCTGCTCTATTAAAAAATATTGTATTGAACAAGATAATTTCTTATTATTCAAATACAGAAAAATTAGGCAAAATATATATTTCAAATGAATTTGAAAATATAGCCTTGCCAATTAATACAAGTGCTTCAGGAAAGGGACTTGACATTTTACCTACCGGTTCAAGAATAAAAATAAGAGGAAAGTATATAAGAACTTTCTGTTATTGGGAAAAAGTATTTGATATAGATACAGGTGTTTTATTTTTAAAAGACAATTATCAAATAGGTGATGAAGTTGATGAGTTATCTTGGAGAACTTATGCTTCTAAACCTTTTGGAAATTCAGCACTAACATCAGGTGATTGTCGTAGTATAAGTGGTGCAGAATATATTGATTTTGATTTAGAAGAAGTTAAAGATTTAGGATATAAATATGCACTATTTTGTATTAATGGATTTGGTGGAAAATTAGACGTTGGTAAAATATATTGCGGTTATCAAGATAAAAATAATTTAAATACCGAATCGTGGGATCCTAAAAATATTGAACTTAAGATTAATGTCAATTCTGATTCAAATCAATATTCAGGTTTTGCAATCGATTTAGAAGCTAAAGAAATTGTTGTTTTGAATTTAAATATTGATGGACGTAATTTGGTGATGGACGAAAAACAAATTGCATCAATATATAAATATTTAAATAAAGATTACTTAAAGGACATAAACATGGCTAAAATTATTTCGTGCAAGGGAGAATTAGTTTCAAGCCCTGAACTAGCTGATGTAGTTTTTGACTCTAATTATATTGCTAAAGAAAATCAAAAAGTAACAAGACCTTTTGATATTGAAAAATTAGTTAAAATTTTAAATTCCTAGATTTAAATAAACAATATTTTTGTTGACTTATTTTATAAAGTGATTAAAATTAATGTGAAAATGATAATCATTATCATATTTGAAAGGAGCACTTTATGACATCAGAATATAAGACAAAACAAAAAGATTGTTTACTTAATGTATTAAAAGAGCACAAAGACTCTATATTAAGTTGTGATGATATATACATGCTCTTAGTTAAAGAAAACAAAAAAATAGGAATAGCAACTTTATATAGACAGCTTGAAAAGTTAGTTGAATCAGGAGTAATTAGAAAGTATAAAGCTGAATTTACAAATAAATATTTATATCAATATATCGATAAAGAATGCCAATGTGAAGATCACTTACATATGATTTGTTTAAAATGCAATAAATTATTTCATTTAGACTGTGAAGAAGCAAAACATTTAATTAAACATATAGAAGAAAAACACCATTTTAAAGTAATGAGTTCTAAAGTTGTTTTATACGGTTTATGTGAGGACTGTGCTAAACATGATTGATGCTCTATTGGATGCTATTTTAGATAGTCTTAAAGTATTTGCATTCGTATTTTGCATATATTTTATTTTAAGTTATCTAGAAAAATTTATTAATAAGAGAGTGAAAAACAAAAAGAGTTCACCAGCTATTGGTGCCATTTTTGGATTGATTCCACAATGTGGTGTAACAGTTACTTTTAGTGATTTATATTTAGCTAAAAAGATTTCTATTGGTACGCTTATTGCAGCTTTTTTGGCATGTAGTGATGAAGCTGTTTTTATCCTTATTGGTTCAAATAAATGGGGCTCACTTGCTGTCTTATTATTTTCAAAACTTGCTCTTGGATTACTATTTGGTTACTTGTTTGATTTTGTGTTAGTGCGTAAACAAAATAAACCTGAAACAATAGAAAATATAGATGAATGTGGTGATTCATGTTGCTCACACCACCATAAAGAGTTTAAAACAAAAAGTGAGTTTTTAAATAAACTAATTCATTCGTTACTACATTCTTTAGAAGTATTTGCATATGTTTTAGCTATAAACGTCATATTTAGCTTAATGATATACTTTATTGGTGAGGATAATATTTTAAACTCTTTAAAGAATAAAGAAGCTTTAAGCGTTTTACTTTGTGTTTTAATTGGCTTAATTCCAAATTGTTCATCGAGTGTTATTATTTCTGAATTGTACGTTTTAAATGGTATACCATTTGCAGCTTTATTAGCTGGTTTACTTGTCAATGCTGGATTAGGAATAGTTTATTTGTTCAAAAACAAAAAAGAATTTAAAAATAATATTTTAATTTTATTATCATTAGTAGTTATTTCTTTACTCACTGGATACATTACTTTATTAATTGAAACATTAATATAGAGTCTCTTAGTATATATTAATATTTAAATACAAATAATAAGTTATGAATATTTTTATGTTAAAATATTACTAAGGAGAAATCATTCAAATGGAAGATAGAGTTTATCTTTGTATTGATTTAAAATCGTTCTATGCTTCAGTTGAATGTGTAGAAAGAAAGCTAGATCCATTAACGACAAATTTAGTTGTTGCTGATGTAAGTAGAACAGAAAAAACAATATGTCTAGCTGTATCACCATCTTTAAAATCTTGGGGAATAAGTGGCAGGCCAAGACTTTTTGAAGTTGTTGCTAAAGTTAAAGAGATTAACTCTAAAAGACGCGATAAAGCATATAATAGAACTTTTGAAGGGTCTACTTATAATAATAATGAAATATTAGATAATAACAATTTGGAGCTATCTTATATTGCTGCAACACCTAGAATGGCTTTGTATATAAAATACAGTGCAAATATTTATGAAATATATACTAGATATGTTGCGCCAGAAGATATACATGTCTATTCTATCGATGAAGTATTCATGGACATTACTTGTTATTTAAAAACATATAAAATAAGAGCAAAGCAATTAGCTCAAAATATTATTTTGGATGTTTTAAAAGAAACAGGTATAACAGCAACGGCAGGAATAGGAACGAATTTGTATTTAGCTAAAGTAGCAATGGATATAGTTGCTAAGCATAAAAAGCCTGATGAGAATGGAGTTAGAATTGCAGGCTTAGATGAAAAAAGGTATAGAAAGTTTTTATGGAAACATACACCATTAACTGATTTTTGGCGTGTTGGACGTGGATATACAAGAAGATTATATCAGTTGGGTTTATATACTATGGGTGATATAGCTCGTTGTTCTATTGGTTCTCCTAACGATTATTACAATGAAGAATTATTATATAAGACATTTGGAATTAATGCTGAGCTATTAATAGATCACGCTTGGGGTTATGAGTCTTGCACAATGAAAGCTATTAAGGAATATAAGCCTAGCAAAAATACACTAGGACAAGGACAGGTTCTACAATGTGCATATACTTATAGAAAAGCTCGCATTGTCTTAAAAGAAATGATTGAATCTCTTGTATATGAAATGTTAGAGAAAAGATTAATAACAAATTATATAGTCATATATATCGGTTATGATATTGCTAATGTTGAAGATGACATATTAACAGAAGATATTAAAGAAAATTTAAGTAGTGATTATTGTGGAAGAGTTGTTCCAAAAGCTGCTAAAGGATCAATAAGACTTGACGAATACACATCTTCGCTTTCAATTATTACAGATAATGTAGTTAGTCTTTACGATAGAATAATCAATAAAAAACTTACAATTCGAAGAATAAATATTTCATGTGCTATTATTAGAGAAAGTGATAAACCGATAACTGAATTTGAACAACTAGATTTATTTACAGATTTTGATGCTAAGAAAAAGAAAAAAGAAAAGCAGGAAAAAATGTTAGAAAAAGAACGACAAACTCAGGAGGTTATTTTATCAATAAAAAAGAAGTATGGTAAAAATGCTATATTAAAAGGTCGAGACTTAGAAGATGGAGCGACAGCTAAAGAAAGAAATAATCAAATTGGAGGACATAAAGCATGAATAGGAATAATTATGATGACATTATCGATTTGCCAAGACATGTATCTAAAGTCCATCCTCAAATGTCTATAAGTGATAGAGCTGCACAATTTGCGCCTTTTTCTGCTTTGACTGGTTATAAAGATGCTATTATCGAGGTTGATAGATACACTCAAGAATTTATTGAGCTTGATGATAGTGAAAAAGAAGTTATTGGTCAGAAACTATATATATTAAATGAACATAAAAAAGAAAATATACAAATAGAAATAACTTATTTTGAGCCTGATAAGAAGAAAAAAGGTGGAATTTATAAAAAAGTTCAAAATGTATTAAAGTGTTATGACGAACTTAAAGATATGATTGTTTTGGAAAATAACGTTAAAATTCTTGTTAAATATATTATCGAATTAAAATCTGATATTTTTGAAAATTAAAAATGCTAGAGAATATAAATTGTCTCTAGCATTAATTTTTATTTGAATAGTTCTGTGGAAAGATATCTATCACCAGTATCAGGGAAAAGAACAACAATATCCTTACCTTTATATTCAGGTCTCTTACTTATTTCTGTTGCAGCCCATAAAGCAGCACCACTTGAAATTCCAACTAAGAAACCTTCCTTTTTGCCTAATTGACGTGCAGTTTCAAATGCATCTTCATTTGTAACTGCAATGACTTCGTCATAAATGCTTGTATCTAAAGTGGTTGGAACAAATCCAGCACCGATTCCTTGAATTTTATGAGGACCAGCAACGCCCTTGGATAAAACAGGTGAAGAAGCTGGCTCAACAGCTATAACTTTAATATTTGGATTTTGTTCTTTTAAGTATTTACCAACGCCTGATATTGTGCCACCAGTTCCAACACCAGCAACAAAGACATCAACTTTACCATCGAGATCTTCATATATTTCAGGACCAGTTGTTTTATAGTGAGCTAAAGGATTAGCAGAGTTAGTAAATTGTCCTGGAATAAAAGCATTTGGAATAGTTTTTGCCAATTCTTCAGCTTTAGCGATAGCACCTTTCATGCCTTTTGATCCTTCAGTTAATACAAGTTCAGCACCATAAGCTTTTATAAGGTTTCTTCTTTCTTCCGACATTGTTTCAGGCATTGTAATTATAATTTTGTATCCTTTTGCAGTAGCGATTGAGGCTAGACCAATACCAGTGTTGCCTGAAGTTGGTTCAATAATAGTTGAATCTTTAGTTAATAAACCAGATTTTTCGGCTTCTTCAATCATTGCTTTAGCAATTCTATCTTTAACTGATCCGGCTGGGTTGAAGTATTCGACTTTGCCATATATCGTGGCATTTAAATTTTTGGCAGAATTGTAGTTATTTAATTTTACTAGAGGTGTTTTGCCAACTAGTTCACTTATAGAGTTATAAATTTTCATAATAATCTCCTTATAATTATTATGCTTAAAAATAAGCTATAATCTAATAAAAAGTATACAAATAAATTTTTAAATATCAAAAAATATGATAAAATATTGGCAAGTTAGTTATATCTAACTATATATAATAAACATTTTAAAAGAAAGCAAAAGGTGATTATATGAAAAACAAAGATTTGGACATTGATAGACGTTATCACGTTGTTTTTAGCAAAAAGTGTGAAAAGGAAATCAAAAATAAAATTGCAAAACATTACGGTCAAGAAAGTCTTGAAGAAGTTTTTACTCAAGTACAATTGAAATACGTTGAATATTTAAAAAGTTGGCGTAAGGACTTAGGTGGAAAAAATAACTTTCACAATGGAGTTGGTGGAACATATGATTCCATAGCTTTAATGTGCTATTATGTCGTTTGTAAAGAACAAACTAGCTTAGCGGAGATAGAAGAAATGGAAGGTAATCTTTGTTTGTCTGCGTTTAAAAAATTAAAATTTGTTAACTACAATCATAAGATTTGGAAAAAGATGATGTATAAAGCTTTTATTAAAGCTAAAAAAGAATGCGATAAGTGGAATGATTATAAAATGAATGTTGCACCTTATGAAAAGAATAGCCCTATATATTATGAGTTTACATTTTGTCCAATAGTTCAATTTGCAAAGGAGAATAACCTTTTAGAAGTTATGCCAGCCTTATGTAATCCAGATTTTAAAGCTATGGAATTTATACATGCAAAATTAGTAAGAAAGAGCACTTGCAGTAATGGTGCTGTTTGTGACTATACAATATATGGAGATAAAGATATCCGTTTAAAAGATCAAATAGAATATGTTGATGAAAGTGGATATCGTAGAAATAAACCCAAACTATGAAAGACAATATATATAAAGAATATTTATCTGAAACAAAATTGTTAGATTTTTCTAATAAGAACATTCAAAAATTAATTTTAGATAATAAATGGAATGAATTATCAGATGTTGAAAAAGTAAAATCATCATATAATTTTACTAAAGAGAAAATATTATTTGGATATAATAAAGATGATTGTTTAAAAGCGTCTGAGGTTCTTAAAGATGGTTTTGGACAATGCAATACAAAAAGCATACTTTTAATGGCGTTGTTGAGAGCTTTAAAGATACCGTGTCGTATTCATGGATTTACAATAGATAAAAAACTTCAAAAAGGTTCTATGATAGGATTAGTCTATAAATTAGCACCTAAAGAAATATTCCATACATATGTTGAAGTCTACGTTAATAATAGATGGTATGATTTAGAAGGTGTAATACTTGATTATAAATATTTAAACTCTTTACAAAAAATTGTAAAACCAAATACCGATGGATCATTAGTTGGTTATGGAGTTGCAACAAAGAATTTTTTTAAATCCAACAATATATTTTGAATGCTGTAATACTTATATTCAAAATGAAGGAATAATTAAAGATTATGGAATATTTGATAATCCTGATGAACTATTTAAAGAATATGGTCAAAAAATGAATTTTTTAAAAAAATTGTCTTATAAATATATCGGTCGAAAGGTTATGAACAAAAACGTTAAAAAAATTAGAAATAAAATTTAAATTTAATTTAACTTATATTAAAATAATTAAGGTGATTTTATGAATAAATACTTAGTTATAAAAGAAAACGAATTAAAAAAACATAAACAATATATGTGGTTTAGTACTTTTTCTAATCCATGCTATGGATTTGATGTAAAAATGGATGTCACGAAACTTGTTGAATATACCAAAGAGACAAAAACGAGTTTCTTTATTAATACTTTATACTTGGTTACTAAAGGGTTAAGCATGGTTGAAGAAATGAGGCTTCGTTTAGTTAATAATGAAATAAGGCTTTATGAGAAAATTAATCCTAGTTTTACTGTTATGACAAAAAGTGGAATGTTCGAAAATTGTAATTTTGAATATGCAGAAGATTACATTGAATTTTATAAAAGAGCAAAAAAAGTGATAGAAAGTGCTAAACAACAAGAAACAGTGAAAGAAACATATAACGAATCAACAATTTTTGATGAATACTACATCACTTGTATTCCATGGCTTTCTTTTGAAAGTATGAGCAATCCACTTCCAAACAATAATTCTGAATCTTCTTCTGTTCCAAGAATATGTTGGGACAAATATAGAGTTGAAAATGATAAAACCATCATGACATTAAATATTACTGTCAGTCACGCTTTTGTCGATGGATTGCCATTATCTCAAGCATTTCATAATATTCAAGATTTATTTGATGACGCTTATGCTCAATTAAAGTAATTTTTCTTTATTATTATTAAATTTTGTTTTAAAATAAATGTATGGAAATTGAAAACAAAGAAAAAAATAGCTTTAACTATATCGAAATAGGTTTATATGTAGTTATCATTATAGCTGCATTAATTATTTTGGTTACAATAAATAGTTTTAAAGTGCCTAGTAGCAACGCTAACAATAATAGTTTAAAAGATATATTTTCAGCAGGTTTAACTACATATAGTAAGGGTATTCTAATAAACTTTTTGTTTGCTTTTATCGATGTTTTAATTTTAGTTATGTCAATTAAAATTATTCAGTTATTTATAGGAAAGCATTCATTGTCAATTCTTACACTTGTTTTAAATTCAATTGTCTTTATTGTCTATACATTTGGAACAATAATTACGATAGCCAATTTGACTGCTAAAGAGATTCAACTAGCTATTCCACTAATATTTGGCATTGTTCCATTTATATCACTTATTGTTTTAGATATATTTAATATTAAATTTAATCCAATTATTAGAAGATAATAATTATATATATATTTGAAATTTATAAATTATTTAGATTAATAAAAAACGATTATTCTACTATCGTAAGTAAAAAATTCATATATAAAGTATAAGTCTCTTATTAAGAGATAAAGTTCTAGCAACAAAAGAAGCATTAGCTGATATAATGCAATTAGGAGGAACGTATGGATAAGTACAAGTTCGGTGAGTTTATTTATCAAAGGCGTAAAATGCTTCATATCACACAAGAAGAACTTGGAAGTAAATTAGGCGTTACGAACAAAGCTGTCTCAAAATGGGAAACAGGTGAAACCTATCCTGATATTCAAATGTTAGATTCTCTGGCCAGAGTTTTGAACGTCAGCATAGATGAATTATTAACACAAAAACCTTATGTTGATAGTGAAAAAAAGCAAAGCAAAAAGTTAACTATCGTATTGATAGTAATTAACATTGCATTAATTATTTTATCAGTTGTAATGTCTTCAATTGCTATTCCAACTATTGTAGCTAGTGGAAATAAAAAAGATTCAATTGAACTTACTATCAAAAATTATCAAAATTATCTCTATTTAGAGTATATGGATGGAATCAATTTTGACGATTCAAACAAAATTACTATAAATACTAGAATAAGCCTTAACAGTGATTATAATTGTGATGAATCATCAATGATAAATATTGAAACATATTATCAAGTTCATACTTACTTTATAGATAATAATGGTAATGAAATGGTATATTCTTACATAAATAGACAAGTAAATTACACCATAGATAGCTCCAATTCTGATTGTACTGTCCTTCTTAATCTCATACCTAATAGCGAACTTAGTATAACAAAATATCTTGGTATTACAGTAGATTGCTATGTTGCAAAAGTTAGTGGCTTTTTAAAGGAGGCACAAAATGAAAAGTAAAAAAGTTTTAATACTTCTATTATTGCCTATTTTGCTTACAGCTTCTTGTGGCTCTAATAGTTCTGCAAGTGTAGAATATGATTTTACTTTTAAACCAAATAGTGGCCCATATTCTTTATTACTTGAGTATGAAAATAATAATTTTGGTTTTAAGATATATAGACCAGATACTTTTTCTAAAATAGATTATTATGTAGATCTTTTTGGATCAAATAGTGCACCAAATTGGTATATAGATTATGAATATAAATCTTCCTATAAGTTTAATGTTCGACCAGATGATACGTTGATTAACTATTTCTCGGATATAGTAGAAAAATTAAACAAAGAATATTTAGAAGATATAAAACAAGAATTAAATCAAACTGATTTATTATTTAGAAAAGACGGAGAAATTATAAATTTATCAAAATTAATGGTAAATAATACTAATGATGTTGCAAGTGTTGTACTGGAAATTCAATATTTATCATTTCAAGTAGAGTATAAAAATAACGACGTTTATTCAATTCGCCGTTCGGTATACGTGGGTATTCCTGTAAGTTTTGATTTATATTTGAACATAAGTAATTCTTTATATGATGCAAATGGTAATTTAACTGATATTAACTGGCAAAATAATTAACTTGAGAAAGGAAAAAATTATGAAAAAGACTAAGTTGATTTTAAATTCGTTACTTGTTTTATCTGTTTGTGTTGGCTGCTCTTCTGCAAATGGCGTAGCAATGGCTAGCCCTGGACATGAATATAGTTACATTTTAAATAATGAAGAAAATAATCAATATTTAAATTTTACTGAAAACGATTTTATTGAAACTAAAACAAAAAACACTTCATCTTTTTCTTTAGACTCTTCAACATCATCATATAGCGATATTAGAAGAAAGATAACTCAACATAAAAATATTTCTCAAAATGAAGTAATGATTGAACACATGCTCAATTATTTTAAGTATAGCTATGAAGCTCCAAAAGATGAGCCATTGAGTTTATATACTGAAGTCAATGAATGCCCATGGAATAATAAGCACAAATTAGCTTCTATAGCCGTTAGAGCAAGAGACTATGTTAAACCAGATGCAAATGTTCCTAATAATTATGTTTTTCTTATTGATGTTTCAGGATCTATGTACGACTATTTATATACTGTTCAAGAGTCATTTAAAATGCTTTTAGAGAATTTAGATGAAAACGATACTGTGTCTATTGTTACTTATGCTAGTGGAGTAAATATCGTTTTAGAAGGAGCTACAGGTGATCAAAAGTCAAAAATTGTGGCTGCAATTGAAGATTTAGAAGCATCTGGATCGACAAATGGTAGTGGCGGTATTCAATTAGCTTATCAAGTCGCTCAAAAATATTTTGTCAAAGATGGAAACAACAGAATTATTTTAGGCACTGATGGTGATTTTAATGTTGGAATAAGTTCAATCAATAGTTTGGAAAAATTTATTTCTGAAAAGAGAAAAACTGGTATATATTTGTCAGCCTTGGGATTTGGTTATACTTCAACAAGACACGATGTATTAGAAACATTAGCTTCAAATGGAAATGGTAACTCATACTATATCAATACAATCTTAGATGCACGTAAGGCTTTAATTGACGAAGTTGGTGGTTTACTTGAAACAGTCGCTAAGGATACTAAAACTCAAGTCACATTTAATACTAATGAAGTTAAGAGTTATAGACTATTAGGTTATGAAACAAAGCTTTTATCAGACATAGAATTCGATAATGATGAAACTGATGCTGGAGAAATAGGTGCTGGTCATACTACCGTTGCTATGTATGAACTTGAAATGAATGAAAACTATACAGGACAAGATATATTTAATGTTGAATTAAGGTATAAAGATCCAAAAGAAAATGATTTGAATAAAAAATCATTTAATCAAGCCTATATAGACATTAATGAGGCAACAGAAGATTTTATGTTCCAAGCAGCCGTCGTTGAATTTGCTTTAATTTTAAGAGATTCAAAGTATAAATATGATTCATCAATAGAACATGTTTTAAATACTTTAAGTAGTTTAAATTGTGTAAGTAATGATGATTACAAATCAGATTTCAAAAATTTAGTAAGCATATATTCTGATTATAGTGCTAGTTTAAAAAGGTGATTTATATGAAAAAAATGATGGTACTTTCTTTATTATTAACAATTGTTAGTCTATCTTCATGTACCATAAGTACGAATAACAAAGATAAGATATACAATAAAGAATTTAAAATTGAAATAAAGAATACATATAATTCCAAAGATAAAAAAACTTTTAAAAATCAAAAAGAAAATGAAATGGAATTAGAAGAATTTGCTCGGTATGGTATAACTATCTATGTTCCAGATGAAATTTATAAGTCTTTTGATTATAATTATAATAACACGTGCAATAAACATATTAGTTTTGATTATAACAATGACAATATTGATATTTTCTTTAAATATAGTTCAAATTTCAACAGGACAATTTATTATGATTTATATGTTAAAAATTTGTTCGAGTCTGAATCGATAACTATATCTACTAAATTTATCGATGTTCAACTTCCAGAAGAATATAAAATAGATTTTACATGTAGAGAATTTAATTTTGAAAAAAGTGGATATATAACTCCAACACTCGATCTTTTTTCTGGACATTTTAACAAATTCAAAGAAATGGTTGACTCAATTGAATATTACGACTTACCTGAATCGTTTACTGGCCTTGATGGTGAAACGCAAGTAAAAAGATTTACAAATTTAGGCTCAAATTATTCTAAAGCCATATACTACTTTGACTATGATTTAGATGAAAACAAATATAAATATGATTTAGGATATCTTTCTTATTTTACAGATTCCATTTATTATCCTGCTTTATTTGATAGTTCTAAAGGAAATGTGATGGGCTTTAATGCTGATATATCTTATAAGTTTAATCCTTTTGATATAAATGGCAAAAACGTAATGAGCGTGTTTAATATTTATTCAAGTGTAATAGATCCTGGTTGTACTCATCCTAAAAACCCATTAAGAAGTATGCACTTTACTGCAGTTGATTTGAATTCGAAATATGATGAGAATAATTTGAGTTCATATTATGATACAATACCTTATATTTTATCTCGTCAATATCTTATATCAAAAAAATATAGTGATAAGTTCTTAAATTATAAAATAGGTGATTTAGATATTAAAATTATTCTTTTGTCTAAAGAGAATATTTATGCTTGTTTTGAATCTGGTCCATATTTGTATAATTTAGGTGCAAAAATAGTTTATTAATAATTGTAAATATATGAGTAGAAATCAAAAATCTACTCATTTTTTATAAAAATTAATCTTTGCAAAATTTACATTGTTTGATTGAAAAGTGTTCATAAAGTAATAGAAATTTACAATTTCTTAAAATGTAAGCATTTTCATTTACTATTTTGCTTTATTTGTTTACAAAAAAAGAGTATAGATTAATTGTAAAGATAGGGTTATTAAATATGCAGTACGAAATTTATTCAGTAGAAGACGATTCATCAATTGCAAATTTGATTAATATAACTTTAACAAAACAAGGTTATAAAGTCTTAAGTTTTAGCGATGGAGAAAGTTTCTTAAAGGCGTTCAAAGAAAAGAAGCCTGACTTAGCATTAATTGATTTAATGCTACCAGATATTTCTGGATCAGAAATTATTAAAACAATTAGAAGTGATGTTTCTAATGATGATATTAATATCATTGTAATATCAGCAAATAGAATGATTATGGATAAAGTCGGAAACCTTGATTTGGGCGCTGACGACTATATAGAAAAGCCTTTTGATTTATTAGAATTAATAAGTCGAGTAAACGCTCATTTAAGACGTCGTAAAAAGAGTGACGTTTTATCAGTAGGAAATTTATCTATTGATACATCAAAACGTACATGCACTCTTAACGATGAAGAAGTTCTTTTAACCACAAGAGAATTTGATATTCTTACTTTGTTAGTTTCTTCAGCTGGCAAAACTGTTACAAGAGAACAAATCCTTAAAAAGATTTGGGGTATCGATGATAAAAATTTAGAGACAAGAACAATAGATATGCACATTAAGTCCTTAAGAAAAAAACTCAATGATGTCAATCAAGAAATTATTGTCACTGTCTATGGTGTCGGATACAAAATTAACATATGAGTAAAAATTTGAAAAATATCGTTATATCTTTAACTGTCACTATTTTTTGTAGTGCAGTTTTTTTGTTTGTTTTATATTTAGTAAAAGAATTAAAGTTAACTTATATTTTAATTGTAATTTTTGCTAGTATCATTGTTGGACTTATTGTTTATATCAACTTACTTATTTTTACCAAACAAATAACAAGACTTTCTTCTTCTTTAGATGAGAACACAGATAAACTTGAAAAGGAAAAAGCTCGTCTTTCATACATTTTAAATAACATGTCACAAGGAATTGTAGTTTTAGATTCAAATAAAAACATCATTATTATAAATGACAAAGTGGCTTGCCTATTTGATAAAAAATATCAAGATTATTTAGGTAAACAATGCGATGTAATATTTGATAAAGAGATAATTATTAACTATATTGATAAAGCCTTAAGAGGCGATAGTGTTAAAGATTATGAACTTTCAATAGGTAAAAAAACTTTTAGATTAGGTTTTAACGATTTAAAGTCGAATGCTAAAGGCAAGGCTAGTCAAGACTTAAAATTAGCAATTATTTACACTGATATTACTGATTTAGCAGATGCTAGCGCTTTAAAACAAAAGTTTATTTCTAACGCTTCTCATGAATTGAAAAGTCCATTAACAACAATAATAGGTTACCAACAATTAATTAGTTGTGGCTTAGTTACAGACATAAAAGAAATTGAAGATTATTGTTCTTTAACTATTAAAGAAGCTAAAAGAATGAATGAAATCGTCAAAGAAATGCTTGAACTTTCTAGAATTGAAGGTAATCTTGATTCTGTTATAAGTGATGTATATTTAGCAAAAATTATTACAGATTTAATTGATAATGATTCTTTAAAAATTAAGAATAAAGATATTAAGGTTAAAATGAAGCTAGACGAAAAAGCTTTTGCAGTTATGAATGAAAGTCATGCTTATTCACTTTTGAATAACCTTATTGAAAATGCTATAAAATATAATGTGCAAGGTGGCAGTATTTCAATTACTTTAACAGAATCAGAATTTATTATAAAAGATACAGGAATTGGTATTTCTGAATCGGACCAAAAGAAAATTTTCGAACGCTTCTTCAGATCGTATTCAGTATTAAGCGAAGAAGGAAGTGGGTTGGGATTAGCTATTGTAAAACATATTTGCTCTCAATACAATTTTGGTCTATTCGTTGAAAGTAAATTAAAAAAAGGAACAACGTTTACAGTTAAGTTCAAATAAAAGGAGAAAAAATGAAAACAATAATTACGAAAACAACTCTAGTTTTTTCTTTGTTATCTACGTTTGCAATTGGATTATCATCATGCAATAACAAGAAAGAAATTAAATATTTAGATCACTCCGACTATGGAACTACTTTAAAATCAAATGTTTGTACAACAGTTATGTACGATAATGCAAATTACTATTATGATATTTGCAACAACTTAAAAGTTAAATCGCAGTTTTCTACTTTTGATCCGTTTGATACATCGCTTTTTATAAGATATTCTGCTGACAGATTATCTACTCAAGATATCGTTAATATTGAAACTATATTTGGTAAATCGATTTCAAAAATGCATGCATTATTTGATTCAAATTACTATTATTTAGACGTTGATGGACAAACTAGAATTAATAATTTATGTATGCTTAATTCTAACTATGGTAAAGAAGAAATTGAAATTGATAAGTTGCTTTATGATGTGCTAGAAGAATCTAAAACTATGACAGTTTTAAGTCGTGGTAAATTTAATATATTTATCGGTGATTTATCTAACTTTTGGAACAATTTAATTGCTGCTGCAAAAGACGATGAAGTTGCTGCTCAAATTGACCCATCTAACTATGTGGAATTTTTAGAAAATCACACTCCAGAATTAGATAATAGAGTTGATGAATATGTATATAATGGAGTTAAACAAAATAGTGATAATTTTTCAAAAGCTTTAAATAGTATTCCTGATTTTTCACCAGTTGATAATATTGCTGAAGAATTTGATAAGATTTTAACTTTGAGACACGAAGGCGACAAATACTTTGCAAAATTTAATAAATATAATGACAAAGAATCTATGTCAATAACACTAGGTGCAATAGGCAAAGGCTTTGCAACTGAGATTGTTAAAGATGAACTAATAAAGGCTGGCTATACAAAAGGATTAATTTATGGTGGTGGTTCTTCAATAGTAAGTTTAGGTGATAGCTATATGAATTCTAGTTGGAGAATTAGTATGACTAATCCACTTAAGAGAAATGAATCTATTGGAAGATATTCAATGAAGGGTCAATCTAATTATACAACTTCAGGAGATCAACAACGTGGAAGGGATTATACACTATTAGATGGAACTGTTATTAGAAGACACCATATTATTGATCCAACGACAGGATTTTCTAACAATTACTATAGATCTGTTTCTGTTGAATCTTCAAATGTAAGTGCTGGTTTTGCTGATGCTATCTCAACTACACTTATGAATTTAAAAATTGAAGATGCTAAGAAATATATCAAAGATATAAACAATTATTTTTCAAATCTTTATAATACAAATGTTAGTATTAATATTGGATTATTCGAAGAAGTTGATGCAAATAGTATTAATTGTTATTTAACTAGTGGATATAAAAAGAATTTCTCGACCAATTCAAACACAACAAAACTAAATATTATTGATTTATAATTGCTAAATAGTAGATAATATAAGAATGAAGTTTAATTTAAAGAATTCTGTTATTGACTATATTGTTATAGGAAGCTTAATTATAGCTTCTGGTATTTTTACTGCACTTTTTTACTTAAACGATGAAGAAGGAGCTTCAGTATCTGTCTATTACCACAGTGAAAAGATAACAACTTTAAATTTAAAAGAAGATAGTACTTTTGTTATGGAACCAGAAGATTATCCAAATCTTTTAGGAGAACTTATAATAGAAGTTAAAGATGGCCAGGTTAGAGTTGCTAAAGAGCAATCACCGATTCATACTTGTTCTAAACAAGGATGGGTTAAAACACCTGGATGGATGATAACCTGCTTGCCAAATGATGTTTATTTAATAGTTGAGGGAAAATCTGATTTTGATGCACCACCTATTGGAACTATCTATTATACTGAGGTGGAATTATGAGACGAAGCAGCATGGTAAAAAGACTTTCTTTTTTGGCAATGATGCTAGCTTTAAGTGTCTTGTTTCACTATATAGAAAGCATGATTCCACCACTTATTCCTATTCCAGGTGTCAAATTAGGATTAGCAAATTTAATTAGCCTTTTAGTACTATATTATTTTTCAAGAAAAGAGTATGTTTATATAGGTGCGTTAAGAGTATTACTAGTCGGACTTATAGCCACTGGATTATTATCTACCGGCTTTTTAATATCTGTAGGTGGCTTTGTATTATCTACTATTGCAACGTTACTTTTGTCTATTTGGAAAAAAGCATCTGTCTATACATTATCAATATGTTCTGCTATTTTCCACGCTATTGGTCAAGTAGCAATGGCAGCTATTATTTATATGCAAATTGGTATGATGACTTATTTGCCTATGGTTCTCATTCCTAGTATTATTGCAGGATTTTTAATTGGATTTGTAGCTGCTATGGTAATTAAGCAATTAGAGAAAAATCATTTTAAAGTCTCTTAATCCTAATTCATGATTTTTTATTGTTAATTAGTTGTAAAGTGATCGCGTTATTTTCATAAAATACGCGCACTTTGCAACTTTTTAATATAAATATTAACAAGTTATTTACAATTTATGCTCATTTCGCTATAATTTATGAGCATTCAAATAAAGGAGGAATGTTTTAGTTATGAAAAACAAAATGCTTTTAACACTTTCAATCGTCGGTATTGCTGGTTTATTAGTTTCTTGTAACACAACAGGTAATACTTCATCAACAGGTAATACAAGTACAAGTACTTCTACACCATCACCAGTATCTTCAAGTACTACTCCAATAAGTAGTACAACAGATAAGGTTACATACAAACAAGGCCTTGGTACATCTATTGACTTTGCAACTGATAAGAATGGTGTCATTACACAAGCAAACGTTTATGTTGCTTCTGTTATCTTTGATAGCACAAACACAATCGTTTCTGCTTACATCGATGAGTTACAAATCCCACTCACCTACACAGCTGCTAGTGGCGATACAGCTGCTAAATTAGAATTTACAGCTGGCAAGCCTCAAATTAAATCTTCACACAAACCAGAAGGTCAAGCTGTTGCTTCTAAGAAGGAACTTCTTGAAGACTATGGTATGGCAGGATCAGCTACAAAAGGCGAGTGGTATGTCCAAGCTGCAGCAATCGAAAATGTTGCTATCGGTTTAACAGTTGATCAATTCAAAGCCCAAGTTGGTACAAATGGTAAACCAGCAGATGGTTCAGATCTTTCCGCTGATGCTTCAATCACAGTTAGCACAACAGCTAAGACAATTGAATCTGCTTTAGCTCATGCAAAAGAATACGAAGCTAAAGAAGCTGGTGTTGCTGGTGCTGGTATCGTTTTAACAGGTATTAGTAACGATTACAGTGGCAACTGGCAATTAGATGTTGAAATGGCTGCAACTGCTGTTTCTGATTCTAAAGTTGTCTCAACACAAGTTAGTGTCTATCAAATCCCAGTTACAACTGAAGGTAAATTAGGTACAAACAACGCAGTTAAATATGCTACAGAAGTTGGTGCTGTTGGTACAATCGCTTCTAAGTTAGAATTAGGCGAAAAGTATGGTATGGCAGGAAGTGCTAATAAAGGCGAGTGGAATGTCCAAGCTCTTGCTTATGAAACATGGGCTGTTGGTAAAGATGCTGCTGCTCTTAACGCTGCAGTCGGTAAAGACAACAAGCCATCTGATTCAGATTTAGCTGCTGATGTTTCAATCACAGTTAATGGTTTCACATCTTCTGTTGTTGAATCCTTAACACACGTCCGTAAAGACAGCTATAAGTAAAAAAATAATGAGGTAGTTTGTTGATGCTTGCATCAATCTACCTCTTTTTTTGACTTTAAAAATATACTTCTATAAGTTATAATCATTCATATGAAAGTTATTGTTTCAGACGTTTTAGGAAATAAGAAGAAAAAATATGTAGGGTTTTCATGGCTCTATATGTTTTTTGGCCCATTTTATTTATTATGTCGTGGTAAAGTATTATCGTTTTTACTTTTAGTGATAATGTATTATTACTTTTTGCCTATTCCTGGAATGCAATATTTAGCTGATCTTATTAATAAGATTAATTTTATTCAGCCTAATGCATTCGTCTATATAAATAAGCTCCTTTTATTGTTTAGAAGACCATGGTCTCAACCATATAATTATATTGGTATAATTACTGTTGTTTTAATTCATTTTGCGATAGCATTCAATTGTGAAGGAATTATGTTAAAAAAATATATGCGCAAAAAAATGTTATTTCCATTAACAGAAGAAGATGCCAGAAAACTTATTTATTATAAATCCGCTAAATTTGATGTTAAACTAGCACCACAAAATGGTGTTCAAACCTTATATGGCTATAAATCAGCAGAGCAATTGTGGGCAGAAAAGAATATGTTAGAATCACGTTCAACATATTCAAATACTCCTGTTATGCATACGTTGTCTTCTTTACCAAAGGATGAAAAGATGAAAAGAAGGGAACATTATAATCAATTATTGAAAGATAAAGTTATAACTTTGGATGAATATAAAATATTGATTGAAAGACTAAATATGTAAAAGTAGAGAAATATTTGCTTGATAATAGAGTTAAATATTAATCTACTTTTTATTATAAATTTATATACAAAAAAAGTCGGAATTTCTTCCGACTAATTTCTTTTAAGATTAGAGCTTTCTGTTGTAGAATTCAACGATAGCAGCTTCGTTAATTTCAGATGTTAATTCATTACGTTCTGGTAATCTTGTTAAAGAACCACTACGTTTTTCTTTATCAACTGTAACATAAGCAACTGTTTGAACTTGATTTTCTAAAGCGTCTGTAACAACCTTAAGATTCATTGATTTTTCTCTAAGGGAGACGACTTCACCAACTTTACATAAGTATGATGGGATATCGACTTTGTTACCATTAACGAGAACGTGACCATGGTTGACGAGTTGTCTTGCAGCTCTTCTGGTACGTGCAAAACCTAAGCGATAAACTACGTTGTCTAATCTTGTTTCTAAGATTCTCATGAAAGCTAAACCTGTAACTTCATCTTGAGCCTTAGCAATGAGATACAAACGTCTGAATTGACGTTCGCTGACACCATATGTTTCTCTTAACTTTTGTTTTTCTGTTAATTGCTTTCCATATTCAGAAGCTTTCTTTTTATGATCGTTTCCGTGTTGGCCTGGGGCATAAGCTCTCTTTGAGAGTTCTTTACCTGTATCGAGGACGCTATATCCTAAACGACGTGAAACCTTCCATGATGGTCCAGTGTATCTTGACATGTTTTTTTCTCCTTTCTTTCTACAAGTTAGGCATGAATCCTCTTTGCTCCGGGTGGACGGCTTCACCATTAATAGCTGGGCTACTTTTGATGTCGTTCATCAGTCGAGCAGATATTCATGTGCTACACATGCTCATTAAAGATACACTAATTATGCAAATAAGTCAAGACTTTTATTTATATCTATGATTTATTTTTAAAACTATGTGGTAATTTTAATAAAATATATATATTTTATTTTAGTGCCTAATTATTGACAAAAATGCTCTATGAATATAAACTTAGTTAGTTAATAAATGAGGTGTCTATATGAGTTATGATTCCAGTAAAATAGAAAAGAAATGGCAAAAGGCCTGGAAAGATGCAGATCTTTATAAATGTGATGCATATGATTTTTCAAAACCTAAGTATTATGTACTAGATATGTTCCCATATCCAAGTGCTCAAGGTTTACACGTTGGTCACGTTGAAGGATACACTGCAACTGATGCAGTAGCAAGATATAAAAGAGCTTGTGGATATAATGTTTTACATCCGATGGGCTTTGATTCTTTTGGCTTACCAGCTGAACAATATGCTATTAAAACTGGTCACCATCCAGAAGGCTTTACAAATGACAATATTGCAAATTTTAGAAGACAATTGCAAGATTGTGGCTTTTCATATG
>UMIH01014486.1_pt1 | contig 72264 bp, 79 predicted proteins | sample 1965771 | NCBI WGS metagenome assembly UMIH01 (sample SAMEA4836120, study PRJEB28245) | human gut metagenome | biome: gut microbiome; material: fecal sample | place: Denmark | collected 2008
AGCCAAGTAGTATAAGTGGATTAAACTTATATGTTTATTGTTGTAATGATCCAATTAACAAATACGATCCTACAGGACATTTTGCTATCACTTTAACTACCTTATTAATTGGTGGTTTGATAGCTGGAGCAATTGGAGCTGGTATTGGGCTTGGTACTGCTGTTTACAAAGATGTAAAAGAAGATGGCGTCTTGTTCAATGGAGATTGGACTGATTATGTTGGAAGAACACTTGGAGGATTTGTCGCAGGATTTGGAGTTGGTATTTGTACTGTTTTAGGCGCCGGAGTAGGAGCCGCCGCTTTATGCGGAACAACTGCGACTTTATTTACTTCTACTGGACTAACATTATCTTTGGGATCAGCATTAGGAATTGGTAGTGGAGTTGCTTTTGCGACAGGTATGGCTGGATATGCAGTTAGAACTGGAATTAGTAGAAGTGAAGATTTTAAAGTCCAAAATATGTTTATTGAAGGTAGGTTTAATGCGGTCTCTGGAGCGTTATCTGTTTTAGGTGGTTATTTAGGAGGTATGGCAGGAGTTCACAATACAGTATTTACTAAATTGTTATCGCAAAAAGGTGATTTTTGGTTGCGATTATTAGTGGAAAATGTATTTACTGCTGGATTTAAATTAACTAATGCATTAATAAAACCATATTTTATGATTTAGGAGGATAGAAAGTATGCGCAGATATTTATATTCTAATTTATTAAAAATAATATTTGGTTCATTATTGATAATTACTTTTATACCTTCATTGGTTTACTTTGTTTGTTCTTTATTAATTGATAAAAGTATAAATATAACAAGTTTGATAATAATTATTTCTTGTTTGTTATTGTGGCTTTTTCTTGAATTAATAATATTTATATTAAACAAGAAAGCAAATAATAGTATTCTTTTTGAAGAGGAAAAAATGCTATATAAAAATAGAACTTTATATTCTAATAATGTAAGCATTAAGTATTTTAAATTTCATATATCAGTTATTGAACCAAGTTTAGTAATTCCCAAAATACATATAAATGGAAATAATTTATCTGTAACATGTTATCTTTCAAAAAAAGATATAAAGAAGCTTAAAAAAATGAATTTTAAAATAAAAGAAATATAAATCAGCAAATTACTTTCACAAGCAAAACTGGGCGAGTTTACACATTAAGTAAATTCGCCTTTCTTTAATTTTAAATATATATATTTTTTCAGTTTTAATAACATATAAAACTTTTAGTTTTATTTTGCCATTAATAATTGACATAATTTTTACAATAAAGTGGTAAAATAATTTAGAATCTATTTATTTTTTTTAAAAATATATGACACTATAAAACGAGGTACTATTATGGCAGTAAAAATTAAGAATACACCATCACCAGATGTTTTAATGAATTCTATGCGTTCAATAGGATATAACTTTAGAACTGCATTAGCTGATATTATCGATAATTCTATATCTGTAAAAGCGAAAAATATTTATATTTCATCACCAATTAATGATGAAAAAGTTTTCATAACTATTCTTGATGATGGCGAAGGAATGGATGATTCTAAACTTTTTAATGCTATGAAATACGGAAGTAACAAAGAATATTATGACACAAATGATTTAGGAAGATTTGGATTGGGGCTAAAGTCTGCTTCATTATCTCAATGTAGGATTTTGACTGTTGCCTCAAAAAAGAGAATGTAATTGTAGCATACCAATGGGATTTGGATAGTGTTATTCAAAATAGAGAATGGGACTGTTTAAAACTTGAAAATCATGAGATTAATAATATTCCTAATATAGAATACCTACGAAAGCTAACTCAAGGAACTTTAGTTGTTTTGGAAAATTTTGATATTTGCTATAAAAAAAGTGGTGGTAGGATAAGGAATTATTTATGTGATGAAATTGATGACGCTGAATCGCATATAAGGTTGGTATTTCATAGATTTTTAAGTAATAGTTTCAAGCCTTTAAAAATTTATATAAATCAAGTTCTATTAACTCCAATTGATCCATTTTTAGAGTATCATAGTAAGACAGATTCGCAAAATCCTAAGGAAATTGATGTAAATGGTTCTATAGTTAAAATCATCAATTAGTAGTTCAATTCCAATAGCATATATTTCTTTTTTATAAAAAAATGGATGCCAAAAAAACATGATGATTTTATTTATGAACAAAAGTACAGTGAAAAAATTAATTAATAATATAAAAAGACTAATGATTGAATATAATAATAAAAATCAAATTGCTGATACTGAATTATTGATTAGCAAGCTAAAAAATAAAATATTTAACAGAATATTAATTTTTAACTATTGTTTCGCCAGTATTAATGTCTACATATGTACGTGTATTATTACTAACGATTAATCCTATATTGCCTTTAACATTAAACTCGCTTCTATAGTCAAAGGCAAATGTATAATCTTCGAAATCATCGATCGATTCGAAGAAATAGAATTTACCATTTTTAATTATTTGTATAGATAATTCGTTTGAATCTTTATGTTCTTCAAAATTAAATTTCTCTGTAAAACTATTACCTTTTCTATCTCTAAATGAATACTCATATTGCTTTTCGCCATTATCAGTTTCTTGCGTAATATTCAAAGTAAAATTGTTTTTTTGGCTAATTTGCATTTCAATTTCTGATTCGTTTTCAGATTCATCATATTCTTCTGTAATAATAACTCTATAGTTATCTTGATTGTCAACTAAAATCTCACCACGATATTCAGTCTTAGTTTCGTCAAATTTGTGGTGACTTTCTTTAAATCTCATATTGTTATAGAAGGTAATATTTGTATTGCCATGAGTAATGCTCATATTATATTCATAGGTGTCATATTGGCCGATAAATATTCCTTGTTCGATAATATTTGTTGTTTCAATGTTTCCAGTTAAAAAAGCGTTAAGTGTATCGTATGAGCCATCAAAAACATCAACAACGTCTTGGAATGAAGCTTTTCCAGGCATAAAATCATCGTGAGGTCTATTCATAACTTGAACATTTTGAGTTGTGTTTTCTAAACTTATGAGTTCAATTCCAGATATTAATTGGAAAGCAGTTTGGCTTCTAGTACCACCTGTAACACCTTGTTGCGGATTTATAACTACTGGTGTTGGTATGCTTATAGAACTATTATTACCATTTCCGTTTGAAACGATAGGGACAACAATAGCTATAGTTAAAGCACAAGCTAAAGAGGCTGTTAGTCCAGCTGTTATATATAGTCCTTTATTTTTAGTTTTTTTCTTTGCTGTTTCTTTTTTTTGATAATAGGCATTTAAAATGGAATTAGATGTTGTTTTAATATCATAGTCATCAAGTTCATTAAAGATATTATTTTCAATATTATTGTTCTTATTTTCCATAATAATCACCTAATCCTTTCTGTAATTTTTTTATTGCGTTTGAATAAGCCCAAGTTATTGTTCCTAAGGGCCTATGGAGTAGAGAAGCAATCTCTTTATGAGACATACCGTTTAATACGTGTAGAATAACTATTCGATATTCTTTGTCTGATAGAATTTCTTTCATCTTTTTAAAAATGTAATTGTCATTTTTACTTGTTGATTCTTCAACAGATGCGAATTCAGTGTTTTCTAACGAATTGATAGATACACTTTTGCTTCGACTTTTTAAAGCTTTTAAAGCTTTGTTTTTCGAGATAACAAATAGATATCCTTTAGGGCTTTTTTTACTATCTATTTTGTCGATGTTTTCAAGGAAGGAAATGTATGTTTCTTGCATAACATCTTCAGCTAGATCGTAATCTTTTGTAATAGAGAGAATATTATAGAAAACTTCTTTCTTCGTTAGCTCATAAAAAGTCTCAAATGCACTATTGTCGTGTGATTTGAGTTTTTCAAACATTTGTTGAAGTAAATTCGGATCGAAAGTTTCCATGTAAGCTCTCACTATTAATATCTTTTAATTATTTGTTTTATTGGATTATTTGAAATTTATTTATCGTAACCGTGGCCTTTTTTAAGCTTTCTGCCCAAAAGTTCACTAACTTCTGAGAACGTTACAAAGGCTTTATCGTCAATTGAAGTAATTATTTCTCTTACTTGGTTGACCTCAAAACGGTTAACTACTAAGTAGATCATTTTTGTATCTTCACTTTTATAGTAACCTTCTGCTTTGATATATGTCATACTTCGACCAAGTCTAGCCATGATTTCATTAGCAATTTCTTCATGCTTTTCTGAAATGATTAAGGCCATGAATGTCTTATCCAAACCAGAGTTAATTAAGTCGACAGCTTTTAAGCCGACATAGTAGCTAATAATTGAAAATAAAGCTGCATCCCAAGAACTATAAATTATGCCGTAAACTAAGTAGAGCATTAAGTTATAGCCCATAACAAATTGTCCAACGGTTACAGCTAGCTTTTTATGAAATACGATGGCTGATACTTCGATTCCATCTAGCGCGCCACCAAATCTAATAGTTAATCCTGAACCAATACCTGAGATTAACCCACCAAAAACAGCTCCTAAAAGTAATGAAGAAATAAAATATTCTCCTTTAACTGTTGGATCTATATCGGCTGGAATAAAAAACCTTTGTAATACATACAAAAATATAGAATAAATAGAGATTGCAAATAATGAATAAATAATAGTTTGCCATCCCATTTTCTTAAAGGCTAAAATAAAGAATGGAAAGTTCAATATTACTAACCAAAGGGAAATTGGTAATCCAGTTAGTTTGCCTAAAATAAATGAAGTACCTGATAAACCGCCATCGACGATTCCAAATGGTACTAGGAAAAGTCCTACTCCGCAGGCGTTAATTATACCTGCAAAAAAAAGTCCAATAAAGTTTGTCCATTTAATTCCGTTTTTTTTCTTTGCTTTCATTTCGTTCTCCTTAAATATCCCATCTTTTCTTTTTTAAAGAACGCATATCTGAACTACGTCCTTGTTTTAGTAGTTTTTTATAGTTTTCTGATAACGCTATTTCATATTTTCCTTGTTTGTCAGGAATAAAGAATAGTTCATCTTTTATTTCATCTGGTAAATATTGTAAATGTGGCCATATATCAGGTCTATCGTATGGATATCTATCAATTTCAGCTACGTTTACAGGTGTAAGTTTTAAATAATCTTTAACCTCTAATGGCTTCTTTTCAACAAAGTCTACAGCTTTTTCTATTGCTAGCGTTGAAGATTTTGATTTTGGAGATAACGCTAAATCAGCTACAGTAAAACCTAGAGGTATTGACGCTTCAGGAAAGCCAACTTTTAACGCTGTTTCACAAGCGTGATAACATCTGTCGACAGCTTGTGGATTTGCAAGTCCGACATCTTCATAGGCGGTTACTAGCAATCTTCTAATAATTCCATCTAAATCGCCTGATTTAATTAATTTTGCAAGATAATACATTGCAGCGTTGACATCAGAACCTCTAATTGATTTTTGAAATGCTGATACAGTGTCGTAATGTTCGTTTTCATCTTTATCCGCAAAATAATTAGGGACTGAAGAAATCGCTTGAATATCTTCTTTTGTTATTTCTTTGTTTGAATATGTTAAAGCTGTTGTTTCTAAAAGATTATATGCATATCTTAAATCACCGCCACTTAATTTAGCTATAGTTTCAATAGCTTCATCGGTGTATTTTCTTTTATTATCTAATCCGTCAGGACTTATTATAGCTCGTTTAAGTCCGATTATCGTTTCGTCAGTAGTTAAGTGTTTAACTTCTAAAAGGTGAGTACGTGATCTAATAGCTGGATTTAATGCTAACATTGGATTAGCAGTAGTAGCTCCTATTAAGTAAAACGTTCCATCCTCTAGATTTGGCAAAAGTAAATCTTGCTTGTCCTTTGGAAGGCGATGAATTTCATCGATAATAATAATTGCACTTTCATGTTTTTTGCATTCTTCAATTGTATCGTTGATTTCCTGTTTAGTAATTGAAACAGCATTGAGCTTTTTATACCAGCAATTCATCGAATTTGCTAAAGCTTCAGCTATTGTTGTCTTTCCTGTGCCAGGAGGTCCAAAAAGAACGATAGAGACGAGTGAATCTTGAGATAAACAATTAGTTAAAAAGCCGGTAGGACCAACTAAATCTAGTTGACCAATAACGTCATTTAAGTATTTAGGTCGCATTCTATAGGCTAATGGCTTTTTCATTTAATTACCTCTCTATAAAATTATAACATGATAAAGCTTTTTCATTAAGTCAAAAAGATAACAATATGTTATAATTTATTTTGGTGATTTTGAAAATGAGATTAGTTATTCAAGAATGTCGAAACGCAAAAGTCGAAGTTGAAAATAAAATAGTCGGACAAATTGACTTTGGTGAAATGGTATTAGTTGGATTTAAGCCAAATGATGATAAAAAAATAGTTGATAAAATGATCGACAAAATGCTTAAACTTAGAATATTTCCAGATGAAAATGGTAAAACTAACTTATCTTTAGAAAAATTCGGTGGAAACATTTTAGCTGTATCTCAATTTACTTTATATGGAAATCTAAAAGAGGGTAATAGACCTAGTTATTGCACTTCGATGCCTGCAGATGAGGCTAGAAATTTGTTTGAATACTTTAAAGAAAAATTACTAGAAAAATGGCCTAAGGCACAATTTGGTATTTTTCAAGCTGATATGCTTGTTTCATTTACAAATGTTGGACCAAGTACATTTATTTTAGATAGTGAGGAATTGTTTAATGAGTAAAGGAAAAGTATTATTGGGGCTTAGCGGTGGTGTCGATAGCGCTATAGCTGCCTATTTATTAAAAGAACAAGGTTATGAAGTTACTGGTTGTTTTATGCGTAACTGGGATTCTATTGCAAACAATGATATATTAGGAAATCCTACTTTAAGTGGTTCAAAATGTTCACAAGAAATTGATTTTGATGATGCAAGTCAAACCGCTAAAGAACTTGGAATACCATTAGTTAGAATAGACTTTGTTAAAGAATATTGGGATTACGTATTTACATATTTTTTAGATGAATACAAAAAAGGAAGAACTCCAAATCCAGATATTTTCTGTAATAAATACATTAAATTTGAAGCGTTTAGAAAATATGCACACGATAATGGCTTTCCATTAATTGCAATGGGACATTATGCTAAAAGAATTGATAAAGATGGTTTTACATATTTATACAAAGCTGATGATTTAACAAAGGATCAGTCTTATTTTTTAGCTGAGGTTGAAGAAGAAAAGTTAAGAGAAACTTTATTTCCATTAGCAAATATAACCAAAAAAGAAGTTAGGGCTATTGCTGAAAAACTTGGATTAACAATCGCTAAGAAAAAAGATTCAACTGGTGTTTGTTTTATTGGAGAGAGAAATTTCAAACAATTTTTAGCTAACTATCTACCTGCAACACCAGGAAATATTGTCGACTTGCCAAGTGGAAAAGTAATAGGGACACACACAGGTGTTTTATATTATACAGTCGGCCAACATAGAGGTTTAGATATAGGGGGAATTAAAGGCTTTAAAGATGAGCCTTTCTTTGTTGTTGGAAAGGATGTTAATAAAAACATTCTTTATGTTGCTCAAGAAGAAAATGAGTATATGTATTCATATAAGGCTAAATTATCAAAAGTGAATATTATTATGCCTGAGATTCCAACTGAACCTATTAATGTAAACTGTAAATTTAGATATCGTGGTAAAGATATGCCAGTTACTTTCCAATATGTTTCAAAAGATGAAGCCTATTTAACGTATAACCGTTACGCTTATGTCGCCAAAGGCCAAATGGCAGTTTTATATGATGGAGATAAGTGTTTAGGCGGTGGAATTATCGAGGAGATTTTTGATAAAGATGGGAACAAAATTGAATACTAATATATTTGCCCCACTTGATTTATCTTTTGAAGATGATGAATGGGAAGCAAGTGGACCTTATAAAGAAAGAAATATTGTAAGAGCAATTGTTTATGTTCCAGATAATAATAAATTTGCCTTTATTGAATTTGACAGAGATGATAAATTTGGACAAGGAACATTTGTTGAAACTAGTGGTGGAGGAATGGAAGAAGGAGAAAGCGAAGGAGTAGCCTTAGAGCGCGAGTTAGGTGAAGAATTAGGCTTTAAAGTTGCAATAATAACAAAGCTAGGAGTAGTCAAAGATTATTATAATTTGATTAATAGAGCTAATGTTTCAAATTATTATTTAGTTAGGAAAACTGGAGAAACAGAAAAGCATTTTACCCAATCAGAAACTCGCTTTAAATTTAGAACTATATATTTAACTTTAGATGAAGCAATTTCTAGATATGAACAAAATTGCGATAAAAAACTTGGCCGTTTGATCTATAAAAGAGAAAAGCCAATCGTTGAAAAAGTTAAATTGATTTTAGAAAATTTATAAAATAAAAAAGGATATATTTAATCAATAAGCAATAGTGCTAATTTTGATTTGTATATCCTTTTTATGTGTCTTAATTATTAAAGCCAAGCTTCAGGAGTAGTTCTATTTTCCTTAAACCAATCAGTATCTTTTAAAACAGTATTGTTGTTTGAACCTGCAACTGCTACTTTCTTTTTGTTACTACTAACTATAATATCTCCGTTCATACTTTGATATTCGCCTTTTTCATAGTCGATACATAGTGAAGTTACATAAACTTCTTTTGTATATTGCGAGATTCTATTAATATAAGCTTGAGTAGGGAAGGTATTGGCAGAATTTGTGGTGTATTCTGTTGAACCAGCAACACAAGTAACAACTGATATATCAGGAGTAATCATTGCTAGTAAAGCATCGTTTGATGAAGTTTTCGATCCGTGGTGACCTGCTTTAAATACATCCACTTTTGGAAGAGGTTGATTGATACTTGTATAATATTCAACCATTTTATTTTCACCACTTTCTTCTAAGTCACCAGTTAATAAGAATTTGTGAGAGCCATAAGTGAACATTGTTATTACCGAATTATCATTTTCTGTTGAAGCTTTATTTTCATCAAAATAATAATAGTTATATAAAACTTCAAAGTACATGTCTTCACCTAAATCATATCTTCTTGTTGCTCCGTTTGTTTCGTTCCAACAATCTAAAGCCGTATAATGTTTAGTTCCGTTAGCAATTTTTGCATCCCTAGCAGATACGTAGGATTTATAAACGCCTGAATTAGATGACGTTCCAGCAAAATCGATAATTGTATCAACATCGTATTTTGCTAATATACCATTAGTACCTCCAAATCCAGCGATGTGGTCTTGGTGGGCGTGAGTTGCAATGACATACTCTAATTTGCCATCTGTACAATATCTATCGACATACTCAGATATCGTCTTTGCAGAAGAAGATCTTGATCCAGCATCGATTAAAATATCATTATCGCCAGCCTTAATGTAAATGGAATCACCTGTATAAATGTTTCCAAGTTCTAAGAAGTGAATTTGAAAATCATCATACACGACACCTTTAATGCTTTGGTTATTTATTGAGTCTGATTTGATGTTTTGCTTTAAATATAAGTAATTAGAACCAGCGCCAATTATAGCTCCAACAACGAGTGAAACTAAACTGAAGACTATAGTCTTTCCTAATGAAAATTTTGCTTTCTTTGCCATAATATTAGTCTCCTGAAACATCATCGTCACCTGAACTTACTGTGTTGACGACAATAGTTCTAATACGTTTGATGTTTTTATATTTGAAATTAGAAGATTGATAGACAATATAATAAATGCCTTCAGTTTGAGCTGAATCATTTGTATATGTTGTTTCTTCATCGTTGATTGATACAGAATCTATAGCATTTGAACTAAACGAAATGCATCTTACTGCTTCATTTAAACTTGGTTCGACATATTCGCCACCAACATTTAAAGTGATTTTGCTTTCACCTACTAATTCGAATGTGTCATCTTTTTGAATTATATTGCAAGTTATAAAAGCTCCAATAGCTCCAACGACAAAAAATATAACAATTAATAAAACTGTTACAGGGTGATTCTTTTTATATGACTTTTCAGCTTTGTTGACTACTTTTTTGGCATTTTTGTTGCTTATACCAGTTGTATTACTGATTTTATTTGCAGCTTCGTTTTTTATTTGTTTAGCAATTGCACTTTCAATTGTTGTTGATACTTTTTTACTATTAGAAGAAGTTTTTCTTTTAGTAGTAGTTGTTGATTTTTTTGAAGTACTACTAGTAGTTTTTTTAGCTCCTTTAGTTGAGCTTGTTGTACTTTTTTTAGTACCTGTTGATGTTTTTGAACTTGTTTTTTTATTCTCTTCCATCATATGTCTCCTTTTACGTCGTATATTTTAGCAAAGTAACGATGCTTATTGGTATATAAATTGTTTAATTTTTTAACAAATATAAGTTATGTAAAACTTTTGTTTTTTCAAATATTGATATATACTAAAAAAGTAGGTGAATTTATGGAAAAGAATTTTATTTCAATTAAGTCGATAATTGCTGCAATAGCCGTTTTTGTCATTACTGCTGCGACATATGTTTTAGTCATAATAAACTTTTATACCAAACAATTAGAACAATTCTTATTTTTGTTTAGTATACCATTTTTTATTTCTATTTTTATTTTAGCTTCTTCCAGCACTATGAATATTAAATCTACTGGACTTGTTACTTTAAAAAACTCTGTTGGCTATGATGTGTTTAATGGCAAGATAATTAGATTTAACGCTACTGTCGATATAAACTTCTTTCCTTCACAAGTTGAATCGATTTCTTTAATCAAAATAAAAGAAAGAGAAAATATGCCAGATTATAAAATAGCTCGTAGTTTTTTAAAGATATCATTTAATGATGGCACTACAAGATATTTCTGTGTCTCATTCTTTAGTAAAAAACAAGTAAATGAATTTATTAAGAAAATAAAAAATTAGTAAACATCTTGTAAAAAAATAAAATATTGGCCTTTTTGTAAGGCCTTTTTTAATACTTATATTATAAATATGTACACTTTTGTAAAAAAATGTTGTATATTAGCAAACTATAAAAGGAGTAAAAAAATGAAATTCTATAAAAGGAGTAAAAAAATGAAATTAAAACAAATATCTTGTTTGATGTGCATGAGTTTTTCTCTTATGGTTGTCGGTTGTGGCAATCAAAATTCATCAAGTACATCATCATCTTCACCATCTTTTACCTCTCCTGTTAGTTCTACTAGTCCATTTGATAGTTCTTCAACATTATCAAGTTCAAGTAGTAGTTCTTCAAGTACTACGACAGGAAAAACAATAAGTCAAATTAGTGATTTAATTTTAAGTACTAGTATGAACTTAGAAAGTGATGAGACAGAATCTGCTACTAGATCTATTATTACAGTTGCTCAAGAATCGTTTGCTATCAAGACAACTGCTACAGAAGAAACTTTAGTAACATACGATGCACCAATCGCTTTAACACATGGTACAGAAGACATTACGTATAAGAGTACAGACGAATGGCTTGGCGACGATTATGAAGGATTTAAGCCAAGACATCGTGAGTATGACTACTTTAGAGGAGTTTACGAAGGTACATATTATGAAATTCTTGATGTTGAAGGCGGAAAAGAAGACGATTCAGCTGAAAGATATGAAATCGGTAAAGGCCCTGATCAAATTAGCCAACTTCAAGTAAATTCTAGAACAACTATGACTGCTAGTTATATTGCTAACTACTATTTGACCAACTACATGGCAACAGCAATTAGTGAATCAACTATTTTTGAACCAAAAGTTAATGGCGATGAATCAACATACTCTATTGATGCTATCGACGTTCAACAAGATGATATTGGTGTAACAACAACAACAGCAACTTTAGAAATTACATTTACATCTGATGGTTTCTTGAAGAATTATAAGTACGATGCAATTGTCTATTCTAAATATTATGACGATAATGGCGTTTTATCTTCTACAGAATATTTCACAAATTCATTATCTGATGAAGTAAATGTCAAACGTGGAAGCCGTGCTAAGACACCAGATACACCACTTGTAATTGTTCCAACAAATTATTGGTTACAAACATACGATGTAGAAATTAAGGCTTCAAACATTTCGTATTCAGACGAAGATATTATTTGTACAACAGACAATATCCCAGCTGGATATTACATCACTCCAGTTGCTACAAACGTCTATCCAGAAAAAGCTTTGGATATCGAATTAACAGTTATATCTAACACAGATAACGATGTCATTAATTTAAGTGAATACGGCGTCTTTAAATCTATAAAAGGTGGAACTACAACAGTTGAAATTTCAAATGATGGTGGACTTTTAAAAACGTTAGATTTAACAGTCGTTGAACAAACAATTGAATCTATCGATTTAAAAATTTATAGTTCACATCTTTATGTCGGTTCTGAATATACTATTTATTCTTATATCACTCCAGGCAATGCTATCGATGAACTCGAGTTTAATGTTGATAATCCTGAAATTGCCGAAGTAGTAGTTGATGATAGAGGTTATGCTAACTTAGTTTGTAAGAGTGCTGGTGAAGTTAAAGTAACTGCAAATAGTAAGAAAAATCCAGATGTTAAGGTTACTTATACTTATAAAGTAACAACTAAATTAGATGAAGACACATTAAAGAACATTTTAGTTACTACAAAATGGTGTGTTCCAGAAACACCAAACCAAATTTTAAGATTTAATGCAGATGGTACAGGCTTATTCACTGATGGAAACACATCTTATAACATTTCATGGTCTTATGGATCATTAAGTGGTGATTCATTATCAATCATTGTCGAACCATTTGATTATTTCGATATGTTGACATGTTTACTCAGTGCAGATGGTACTACTGTCGATTTCAGAATTAGCTATTCTGAATTGTGGTCATATGCATATAATGGTATATTTGTCGACGAAACCACATTAACAACACAAAAATAATTTTAATTAAGAAGGGAAAGGTTTATGAAAAAAATTATTATTAACGCTTCCATTAAGCGTGTTAGTTTTAGCATCATGTGCAGGTCACGGAACTTCCAACATATCCTCATCATCTAGTTCCAATAGTACAACTTCAAGTAGTTCAAGTTCTGTAGTTAGTTCTACTACAAGCTCTTCAGTAGCAAGTAGTACAACAATTTCTTCGAGCACTTCTACTTCATCTTCAACTGATGTAAGTAGTTCAACTGTCTCAAGCAGTTCTTCCACCACATCTAGCAGTAGTTCTTTTAGTAGTAGCAGTTCATCTAGTTCAAGTAGTTCTTCTTCTAGTTCTAGTACAACAACTTCATCAAGTTCTACAAGTAGCAGTAGTGAACCTGATTTAGTATTACCAACAACAGTTGATGGACTTAAAGAATTTGTTTCAACTACAAGTGCTGCTTTAAGTAAAGCTCATGAAGCTTCATATACATTTAACCAAACTTTAGTATCAGGTTATAAAATTGCATATAACGCTCAAAAGAAAGTTGTTTCATCAAATGGTAGTGTATTAGCAAGTAATCATATTAGCGAATCTGGTACATTTACAAAATATGATGGTGGTGATTCAGGAGATAATTTCACATTATCACAAACATATGATTTTAAGACATATAACGGCTTATATAATGGTGAAAACATCTCTTTAACAGTTTCTGATACTGAAGGTGTTACTGGATATATCAATGACTACGCTAGCAAATTAGAAAAAAGTACATATTCTATCGATGAAACAATGGTGACAAAGACCATTTCATTAACAGAATCTTATTTCTATTTCTTGACTGAAATGTCTGAACCAACAGTCGATAGTGATGGTTCGTTCTCATACACATTAACTGGTGCTATTACTCCATCCGACGGATATTCTGACAAATATTCTTATGCTTTATCTCTTTCATTTACATCTGTTGGTTTCTTAAAGGAAGTTAGATTTAATTCTTTAGCATATGGATTTAACTGGATTTCAAATGAATATAATGACTATGCTAAAAATAGCGAAGATACAGTTATCGTTGCTAACTATTCTGAAACTCTTACTTCAGAAATTGAAAATGATTTGAACCCTGGTGATTATTTAACAACATCAGCTGATCTCTATCTTTATGATAGCAGCAGTTATTACAAAGAAGAACTTGATATCTCTCACGTCAAGGTTGGTACACGTATTGATGTTAGTGCTAGAAGTTTTGCTCCTTCAACATCATTAGATACAAAGTTTGAAATTGTTTCAAGCTCAAATACAGCTGTTGTAGATGAACAATATGATTCTTGGAAAGCTGTCGGTGTTGGTACAACTGATTTAACAATTAGAACTGATTTAGGCTATGAACAAGTTATTACTGTCACAACTTATGTTCCAGCCGTTGAATCTATTTCTTTAGGAAGGATTGATGAATTATCTGTTGGCGAAACAGCAACTTTATATATAGATACAACTCCAAATGATGCAGTCGGAACCTTTACAGTCACAACTAATGTCGAAGGAATTGTTAGTATTTCAGAAGGATATACAAGTACTTCATTTAGAATTACTGCTTTAAAGGCTGGTATCGTTACTATTACTGTTACCTGTAATGAAAATACAAGTCTTACAGCTGAAACTTCAATTGAAGTTAAAAATAAGATGACTGATGAAGAAATTAAAGCAGCTTTAATAGATAAAACATGGTCATGCTATGATTATAATAATTATTGCAAAATTGCAGTTGTGTTTAATTCCGATGGTACTGGTACAGTTACTGAAGCTAATTTAGATCCAATTACTTTTAATTGGGAATTAGTTAACGGCAATGTAATAGTTGATACTTTTGAAATTTATGAAGCAACATATGAGAATATTAGATTTACTATAAATTCTAATGTTACAACACTTAAGGCAAATCAATCTGATACAAGTGGATGGTATCAAATTGATTGGACTCTTCGTGTCGAATAAATAATCCGGCTTTTGCCGGATTTTTGCTATAATATTATATATATTTGATTGATATAAATTCGTTTAAAGAGTATACTATCAAAGTATTTTAGAAAAGAAAGGTATTTTAATATGGAAATAGTTACATTGATTTTAAGTATCTTAGTAGCAGCAGGCTTTATAACTTGTATTTGTTTAAGAATTTCAAAAAAACATAGAGATGTTGCTTATGTTGTGGAGTTAATTAGTTTAGTCCTCTTAGTTGTTATCGGTATTATTCCAGTCGCAAATGGTATTGTTATTAATAATGCCTCAAGTTGGGCTAACTTATTCTTACTTGTCTCTTATTGTGCATTACTCATTTATAGAGTCTTCTTTAGAGCAAAATAAGTTAAAGAACAATTAATAAGGTCTCCACTTATATGGAGACTTTTTATTCTATTTAGGGGGAAAATAAAAAATGAACGTTGGTTTTATTTCACTTGGCTGTGCCAAAAACAAAGTAGATAGTGAAGAGATACTTAGCTATCTTGTTAGAAATGGTTTTGAGGTTGTTTCTGATCCTGAACTAAGCGATATAATTATCGTCAATACTTGTGGCTTTATTGATGCGTCTAAAAAGGAAGCTATCGATACAATATTAGAGATGCTTACATATAAAAAAGTAACAGTTGCTATCGGTTGCTTAGTTGAAAGATATTACGATGATTTAGTTAAAGAAATTCCAGAAGTTGATTTATTTGTCCCTATTAGAGACTATTATCGCTTTGGTGAACTATTCCAAAAAGTTGTTAAAGACAGAACTTTAGAAGGAAAGATTGATCCTACAAAAAGAGTTTACTCAACTCCAGATTATCAAGCTTATTTAAGAATATCTGAAGGATGCAATAACTGTTGTACTTACTGTGCTATTCCATTGATTCGTGGACACTTTAGATCGATACCATTAGAAACTTTAAAAGTTGAAATGGATGAATTAGATAGAAAAGGTATTAAAGAATTGGTAGTTATTTCTCAAGATACAACAAGATACGGATCAGATTTAGTTGGACAAAATATAAATACATGCACTCTTTTAAGAGAAGCCTTAAAGCATGAATCTTTTGATTACATAAGATTATTATATTTATATCCAGATGAAATTACAGATGAATTAATAGAACTTATCGGATCTGAAAAGAGACTTACTACATATTTTGATATACCTATTCAACATTCAGTCGATCACGTTTTAGCTGATATGCATCGTAGAGGAAATCACGATTTCCTAGTAAATTTATTTAAAAAAATAAGAGAGAAAGTTCCTCATGCAATTTTAAGAACTACACTTATTGTTGGCTTCCCAGGAGAAACTGAAGAAGACTTTAATGAATTGTTAGCTTTTGTAAAAGAAACTAAGTTTGACCACTTAGGTGTATTTACATATTCACCTGAAGAAGGAACAATTGGTGCAACTTTGCCAAATCAAGTTCCAGAAAGAACAAAGAAAAAGAGATTAAATCAAATTATGAAAGCTCAAGCAGCTATCTCTTTTAAAGCTAACCAACAAAGAATAGGTGAAGTTATCGATGTAACAATTACTGGTTATGACAGTGAAAACTATTGTTATGAAGGAATGTGTTACATTTTCGCCCCAGATGATATTGATGGTAAATTATATATCTTCTCCGATGATGAACTTGAAATAGGTAAATCATATAAAGCTGAAATAATTAATGCTTCAGCTTATGACTTAGATTGTAAAGTAATTCACGAATAAATGTTAAATTAGACAAAATTCGAATTTATGCTCATTAAAATTCACATATATAAATATATGGAGAAATTTATGAGATATAATTTGAAAAGAGAGACAGATTTATTAAAATATCATTTAGATGATAAGTTAAAAAATGTTAAGTATGAAGTTGCTAAAGAATACATTGATTGGATTGATAGGCAAACGACATATTTTAAAGAATCTATCGATAAAGCTGGATATAAGACTCAACCAGATAACCTTGCTCGTGGCGATGTTATTTGGGCTGAGTTTGGCATTAATATTGGAACTGAGTTAAGCGATTATCACACAAGAGGACATTACGCTTTAGTGTGGTGTGTCGATTTAGGAAATATTATTGTTATACCTTTATCTAGCCGTGATTCACCAGGTTCAGCGTTGACTTTTGATTTAGGAATTATTCCTGAACTTAGCGACGATGGCTCTCACTCATATTTAAAATTAGATGCTATACGTTCTATATCCAAAAGAAGAATAGCAAGAATGCCTGGCAAAACAGGTGGAAAAGTTACTCTTAATGATGAGGTTATAGAGAAAGTTAAAGAAGCAATAAAAATGAACTTTTTAAACTAGCATCTTATAGTGCCAAAAGCGCTATATGGAGGTTTTTATGATATTCGGAAAATATATAAATTGTTATTATAGGCGCTATTGGTACTATTTTTTTATAGGAATATTAGCGTTAGTTTTAGTTGATATTGTTCAACTTTTTATTCCAGAAATTATTGGTAATGCTATATCAAGTTTGGACAAAGGCACTTTCGTTGATAAAGATTATATTACAGTTTTATTATCTCTAGTTGGAATTGGTGTTTTGATGTTTATAGGTCGTTCGGCTTGGAGATTATGCATTAATGGCGTTGGTCAAAAAATTGAATATGATTTACGTGAGAGAATGTTTATTCATGCTGAAAAACTTTCTGTCGAGTATTATAAAAAGCATAAAACTGGTGGATTAATGTCTTTATATACTAACGATCTAGATGCAGTTAAAACATCATTTATGGATGGAACTATATTCTTAATTGATGCAGTAGTTTTAGGTGGTTTAGCCATGTATAAGATGTTCAAAATGAACTGGTTATTGACTGTTATTTGTATTGTTCCACTAGCGCTTGTTGCTCTTTGTGGTGGTGTAATTGGCAAAGCAGAATCTGTTAGATTTAAAGAAAGACAAGAAGCTTTTGAGGGTTTATCTGATTTTGTTCAAGAGAATATAACTGGAATATCTGTCATTAAAGCCTTTGTTAAAGAAGGCCAACAAATGAAAAAGTTTGCAAAGTTGAATTCGAAAAATGAAATTGCCAACATAAAGTATTTGCGTTATTCCATAATGCTTAATTCACTTATTTCGTTTTTGATTTATTCTGTTTTCGGAGTAATTATGATTTTAGGTGGCTACTATGTTTTAACTGGAAACGTTATCGGTGGTGGTGTTGATTTTGATGGTGGTAAGTTAAGTACATATTTTGGCTATTTTGATACTTTGATTTGGCCAATGCTCGCTATATCAATGCTTATTGATAACATTTCAAGAAGTAGAGCTAGTTATAATAGAATTGCTGAACTATTAAAAACTGAGCCTAGTGTTAAAGATAATTTAGCTGAACTTAGAAAAGACTTACCTGTATTTAAAGGAGCACTTGAATTTAAGAATTTAGATTTTAGTTACGAAGATGATGAAAATCAAAAAGTATTACAAGGGATATCTTTAAAAATAAATGCAGGAGAAAATATTGGTATCGTTGGTAGAACCGGCTCAGGAAAAACAACTTTTGTTAATTCTATTTTAAAGATTCATAATATTCCAAAAGATAAGATATTTATCGATGGTGTAGATATTAACTCTTGGCCAACTAAAGTCGTTAGAGATAATATCGGTTATGTCGCTCAAGATTCATTCTTATTTTCTGATTTAATTTCTAATAACATTGCGTTCTCTAACCCTAAATTAAGTATGGATGAAGTTAGAAAAGCTGCTAAGTTTGCTTGTGTAGATTCAAATATTATTGAGTTTAAAGATGGGTATAACACTATGGTTGGTGAGCGTGGTGTTACCTTATCAGGTGGACAAAAACAAAGAATTGCAATGGCTAGAGCTATTGTTAAGAATCCACAAATTTTAATTTTGGATGACTCAGTTTCAGCTGTTGACTCTGAAACTGAAAAAACAATTTTAAATAATATTAAAGAATTAAGAAAAGGAAAGACAACATTAATTATTGCTCACCGTATTTCAGCAGTTGAAAAACTTGACCATATCATTGTTATGGATAACGGTAAAATTGTTGGATATGGTACTCACGATGAATTGCTAAAATCATGTGAAATATATGCTAAATTAGTTGAGCTTCAAAAATTAGAAAAGGAGGTGAACTAATATGGGCGAAGAAGAATTAGAACAAAAACAACATTCAATGAAAGATATGGCTATGATTGGAAATCTTGCTAGATATCTTAAACCATATTTACCAAAGTTTATCTTCGCTATTATTTTAGATACACTCTCAGTTTTGTTATATACGACAGAACCACTATTCTATAAAGAAATATTGCGACTTCTTAAAATTGAAACGACTCAATTTACATCTATTTTAGCTATTGGTTTGTTCTTTATAGTAGCTATGTTTGCATCAATTATTTTGATGTATATTAGTGGAATGATGGTCCAAAAGGTTGGACAAAGAGTTATTTACGATATTAGAAGAGATATATTTAATCACATTGAAGAGCTAGCAATTGGTCAACTAAATACCATTCCTGTTGGTAAGCTTGTTACAAGAATAACTAACGATACAGGAACGTTGATGGATTTCTTTACAAATATATTGGTTAACATGCTGAAGAATATTATAACTTTAGTTGCAATTGCAATTATATCGTTTTTTGTTAACTGGCAGTTAGCTTTGATATTGATCGCGTTCTTACCGATTATATTAGCTATAACGATTTTCTTCAGATCAAAATCGAAAAAAGTATATAGAGAAATTAGAAAAAATGTTTCTTCAATAAACGGATTCTTAAGTGAAAATCTTTCAGGAATGAAAACAATTCAAATATTTAACCAAGAAGAAAGAAAAGCTGAAGAGTTTACTAAGCTAAATAAACAATTACGTGATTCAAATTTAAAGAGCATCAGAATATTTGCCTTATTTAGACCAGGTGTATTCTTTATTTATGTTATGGCTATAGTTGCTGTTATGTCTGTTGGATTAAAACTTGTTATGAATGGACAACTTGATACTGATGGACTATATGCTTTCTATATTTATATTTCTCAGTTCTTTAATCCAGTTCAAAATTTAGCTGAACAATTTAATGGCTTACAAAGTTCAATGACAGCTGCAGAAAGAATATTAGCTGTCCTTGATTTAAAAGCTGATGTATTAGATTCAGATGACTCAATTGATGTTGATGGCTTTAAAGGAAAGATTGAATTCAAAAATGTTTGGTTTAGTTATGTTCCTGGCGAATGGGTTTTAAAAGATATTTCATTTGTTATCGAGCCTGGTGAAACTGCTGCTTTTGTCGGTGCAACAGGTGCTGGTAAATCAACTATAATCGGATTAATAGTCAGAAATTATGAGATTCAAAAAGGACAAATCCTCATCGATGGTATTGATATTAAGAAGATAAAAATAAATTCTTTACGAAAACACATTGGTGAAATGCTACAAGATGTTTTCTTATTTTCTGGAACTATTGCTTCAAATATCGCTTTGGATGATGATAGTATTACTAGAAAAGAAATTGAAGATGCTAGTAGATATGTCGGCGCTGATACATTTATTGAAAAATTACCAAAAAAGTATGATGAAGAAGTATTAGAGCGTGGAAACAATTTCTCAATGGGTCAAAGACAACTAATCTCTTTTGCACGAACAGTTGTTTATAAACCTAATATTGTTGTTTTAGATGAAGCAACAGCAAATATTGATACAGAAACAGAAGTTTTAATACAAAACTCTTTATTAAAAATGAAAAATATTGGTACAATGGTTATAGTTGCTCATAGATTATCAACTATCAAACACGCTGATAAAATTTTCGTTATATCAAAAGGTAAAATAATTGAAGAAGGTACTCATCAAGAGTTGCTTAAATTACGTGGAACGTATTACAATTTATATCGTCTACAGAACATGCAAAATTCTATAGAGGGAAAGTGAGAAAGTTATATGGAAGAATTAAGAAAAATTCGTTTATACGATACATATCGTGCTAAGAAGGTTGAACTTGAACCAATTTGTCCAGGTCAAGTAGATATGTATTGCTGTGGACCAACAGTTTACAACTATGCTCATACAGGTAATATTAGACCAGTTTTAACATTTGATTTGCTTCAAAGAGTTTTAATTGAATGTGGATACAAAGTAAGACTAGTTTCAAACTACACAGATATTGACGATAAAATCATCAATGGTGCAATAGCTGAAGGAAAAACTGAAAAGGAACTTTCAGAAGGTTATATCGCAAGTTATGAAGATACTTTAAATCAACTTAACGTTGGAAAGTACTACGATCATCCAAAAGTCAGTAACTACATACCAGAAATAATTACTTTTATCGATAAACTTTTGGCAACAGGACACGCTTATAAAGCAAATGGAAATGTTTTCTTTAGAGTAAGCAGTGTTTCAAATTACGGTGCATTATCAAAAATTAAAGTTGATGATTTACTTGCAGGTGCGAGAATTGAAACTGATGAAGATAAAGAATCACCATTAGATTTTGCTTTGTGGAAAAACACTGATAAAGGAATTAAATTTGATGCTGATTTCGGTGCTGGTAGACCTGGATGGCATACTGAATGTTTAGTCATGATTGAAAAAGTCTTTGGCAAAACTTTAATCGATATTCATGGTGGTGGCTTCGATTTAAAATTCCCACACCATGAAAATGAAATTGCGCAATCTAGAGCTGCAAACGGAACACAACTTGCTAATATTTGGATGCATGTTGGATTCTTAAATATGAATGGTGAAAAGATGAGCAAGTCTTTAGGAAATATTATTCTTGCTAAAGATGCTGTCGCAAAATATGGTGCTAACGCTTTAAGACTTTTCTTTTTATCGACAAAGTATGAAGCACCAATTAACTTTACAGAATTAGCAATTGAACAAGCACAAAAATCTTTCGATAAATATCAAGATGCTGTCGACAAGTTATCAGCAAAACTTTTCTTATCCAATTATAGTGGAGAAGAAAAACTTATCGACGACTTATATAATGAATTTATGGATGCACTAACTGATGATTTAAACGTTGCTAACTCTTTAGTTGCAGTAGAAAAAATTGTTAAATTAAGTAATACTGAAATTAGAAAAAGAGAACCTGATTTATCCTTGCTTAGTTCCTATTTATTTACTTTAAAAAGAATGTTTGGTATACTTGGCTTAAGAATAGAAAATAGAAAATATTCTGAAGATGATAGAAAAGTTTATATAGATTATATTGAATCAAGAAATAATAAAGATTTTGAAAAATCTGATATTTTAAGAAAAGAACTTATCTCACGTCACCTTATGTAAACAAACGGAGGTATTATGGATCAATTTATAATTAATATAGCTAAACAAGGGAATTTAGGTATAGCGTTATATACTTTAATTACTATTGTTATAGCATCTATATTATCAGGAATAATTGGTTTTGAACGTGAATTTCACGGACATGCTGCTGGTTTAAGAACTCATATTCTTGTTGCAATTGGTGCTTCAATAATTATGACTGTTTCTATTTATGGATTTAGATATACTGATTATAGCAACCGTGATCCAGCACGTTTAGCTGCTCAAGTAGTTAGTGGCATCGGTTTCTTAGGTGCAGGCACCATCATGCAAACTGGTACTGACATTAAAGGTTTAACTACCGCTGCAACTGTTTGGTTTTGTGGAGGTATTGGTTTAGCTTGCGGATGTGGATTTGTTGTAGAAGCTATAATTGCTACTCTATCCGCTTTTGTCATTCTAGTTATTTTAAGATTTATTGAAAAAAAGACAAGCAAAAGATTTCCAAAGATAATCTTAGTTGTTGATGGTGAAACACCTATTTTAAAAGAAGCATTAGCTGCAGCTGATAAATACGGCTTAACCATTAGAGATATCTCTAGCCAAATATTAAAATATAGACAAAAAGATTGTTTGAAAATTACTGTAACCATGGATATGTCTAGTCAAGCAGCTTTGACAGCTTATTCTGATGAGTTACGTAGCCAAGTTAGCCCATTTGAGATTAAATTATCGACAAATCACTAATTATAAAAATAAGGAGTTGTCTAATCGATGGCTCCTTTTTATAATTATTAAGTACGATTGAATGACTTATTAATCATATTTTATTAAAATAGTCCCGTACTTTTCCCGAATAGATAAAAATGCTTTTTTTAGCAAAATTATATGGTAGTATCGGAACTAGAAAGGAAAACATTATGGAAAACTTTATTTATGGATTAAACCCAGTTATTAGCGCCTTACAAGGGAAAAGACGCCCTAAGAAAGTTCTTATTTCTGAGACTTTAAAGAATAAAGATGTCGAAAAACTTTGCAAAGAAAATGGTATACCTTTTCAATTTTCTACTAGAAAAGAGCTTGATAGAATAACAAATGGTGCCAACAATCAAGGTGTAGTTTGCTATATTGATCCTTTCGAATACACTTCTTTAAGAGAGCTTCTTTCTAAAGTTTCTGACGATTCATTACTTTTGGTTTTAGATGGAATTGAAGATCCTGTTAACTTTGGCTCATTGCTTCGTACTTCATGCTGCTTTGGAGTCGATGGTGTAATTATTGGAAAAGATAGACAAGTCGGTATGACACCTACTGTAATTAAACTTTCTACAGGTGCTAGTGAGCATATCGATGTTGTTCAAGTATCTAACGTTGCTCAAACAATTAATGAATTAAAGAAAAACGGATATTGGATTGTTGCTGCTGATGGAAGTGGAGATAGACTTTATGACCAAATAGATTATAATGGCAAAATGGCTATTGTTGTCGGTTCAGAAGGACGTGGAGTATCTAGACTTGTATTAGAAAGATCTGACTTTGTCGCAAGAATTCCTATTTCTGGTCCAGTTACATCCCTGAATGCGGCAATTGCTGGTGCAATATTTTTAAGTGCGGCAGCTTCTTTTAGAAATAAAAAATAAAAAAACTTCCATTATAATTAGTTTGCTGTTTTAGCTTGGGGGATTATGTTAGAAAAAGAAAAAATTGATGAAATTGATGTTCAGGTTTATAAATGCAAAGAAGATAAAAATGAGATAGATAATCTTTATAAAACTATTTATCCTGAAATGTGTGATTATGCAAAAATATGTGCTAATAAATACAAAAATTTAAATTTAGATCAAGAAGATTTTTTGTATTGCTTTTATTCCGCTACAGATAGAGCGATTAAGTCTTTTGCCTATGAAAAAGGATCTTTCATGAATTATTGGAGACGAGTTTTAAAGTCTGAAGCTGTGAGATATGTTATGAGCGTTTATAATTCTTTAACTTTTAAAAATGAGTCTAAAATAGTAAGATACGATTTGCTTAAACCATGGAAACAGGATGTAGTTTTTAATTCTTCGATTCAACCAGAGAGTGATATTTCACTTGTTAAAGATGCCGATATTATTATTAATTATGTAAAAAGCAAATATAGTATGGAAGATTGCGAAATGTTTATTCGTTGGCTAAGTGGTGAAACTTTTAAAGAAATTGCTACTAAATATAATCGACAATGTAAACAAGTTTCTTCAAAAATATATGCGATGTTAGCAACTGTCAAAAGAAGGTTTATAAATTCGATTTAAAAAATGATTATTAGATACGTTAATATTTATTATATTTCAACGTATCTTTTTATTTAGCAATATTAGTCATAAATAATTATTTGTACAAAATAACAAATATCAAGTGCGCTTTTTTTATTTAAGTATCATTTAAACTATGGTATATTATATTTTTGGAGATGAGATTATGTTTAATTATTTTTTAACTAGTTCAACTGATGCTCCTTCATCAGGCGATGAACCAGAAAGTGTTCAAAACTTTTTTACTGATTTAATTGAAACAATTGTCAATTTTTTCAAAAATCATGGTGTTGATTTAGCTATTAGATTAGTATCAGCAATAATTATTATTGTAATAGGACATTATTTAGTAAAGTTTATCAATAAAATTGTTATTTCTTCAATTAGATCAAAGAAAAAACGCTCAAATGGAATTGATGAAGTTTCAGTTGTAGCCTTTATAAGTTCTTGCTTAAAGTTTGGCTTGAATTTACTTTTATTCTTCTTAGTATTAGGCGTGTTAAATATTCCACTTGATAATGTCTTTACAATATTATCATCTGCTATTTTAGCTATTGGCTTAGCTTTGCAAGACTTATTAGCTAACTTTGCTAATGGAGTAGTTTTATTGGCTAATAAATTCTTTAAATCTGGAGATTATATTGAAACTGATGGTACAGAAGGCACAGTTCAAGAAATTAATATGCTTACCACAGTATTACAATCGGCAGATGGAAAGAAAATTGTTGTTCCAAACAGTAGTATTACTAAGTCTGTAATCGTTAATAATTCTTCTAATGAAGCACGAAGAGTAACAATTAATATCGGTGTTGCTTATGGAACTAATGTCGAAGCAGCTAGAAAAGCATTATTATTAGCAGCATATTCATGCAATAAATCTTTGACAGATCCAGAGCCAGCTGTTCGTTTTTCATCTTATGGCGATTCAGCTATCAACTTATCTTTAAGAGTTTGGGTAAAAACTGATGATTATTGGGATGCATTATTTGAAATAAACGAAGCTGTTTACAATTATCTAAATAAATACAATATTGAAATTGCTTTCCCACAAGTTGATGTTCATGTTAATAATGTTAGCGGCGAAAAAACTATCACATCAGAAACTAATATCGATTTAAATAACGAATTAGATAAAACTAAAGAAGCATTGATTTTAGCTAAAGCTAGTGAAAAACAAAAACAAGAAGAACAAGATAAAGATATATTCTCTAGCGCCTTTAAAAAATCAAAAGGAAAAGCTAGAAAATCAAGAAAAAACAAATCAGAAAAAAATGCTAAAGAAGATAAGTGATTTTTATGCTAAGCAAGACGATATTAATAAATCATTAATAATTGTTATTGCTGTTCAGCTTGTTGTTTTCGTAATTTTATCAGTTTGCTTTTTCTTTGGATACATGTCAATTCCATTAGGTTTTTTATTAGGATCGATCATTGCTGATTTGAATTTTAAAATGTTAGAAAAGCAAATGGATTATATTTTAAATGCTGGTAGACCAACATCAAAACGTAAGGGAATAGCTAATATAATGATAAGATCGCTATTATATTTGTTAGGTCTAATTATTGCTGGACTACTTGCGTACTTTAAAATAGATATATTTAACGTCATTGCTGTATTTGTTGCTTATTTGATTCCTAAGTTATGCATTTATGTATTAGGAGCTAGAAAAGTTAAATAATTTTTACTTAGGTGTTAACAATAGTGTTGGCACCTAAGTTTTTTTAACGTCAAATAAAGACATAAATTTAACAAATGGTCTAGATTAAATAATGTGAATTATGTTAAACTAAACACAGTTGTTTAATATAAAATTAGACTTTACGTTTTATGGAAGGAAATTTAAATGTCATTTGGTAATATCAATATCCCAAATAACGGATTAACAGGCGAAATGATTATGAGCTTGGTAGTTATGGCTATCATGCTAATTCTATGTATAGTCATTGCTATCGCTAGCCGCAAAACTGATCCATTTAAGAAACCAAAGGGCATAATGTTCCTTGCTGAATTTTATGTTGATTTTATAGATAATATGGTTGTAAATAATATGGGACCGCAATTTAAAAAAATTGCACCATACTTTGGCTTTTTATGCATGTATATATTTATGTGCTTTATCATTGGAATGCTTGGTTTTCCAGCTCCTTTGACATATTATTTAATTCCATTTATTTTAGCGTTAATATCATTCTTAGCTATTCATATTACATCTATGATTTATACAAAGTTCAAATATTTCAAAAGATTTATTGAGCCTTTACCATTTTTCTTACCAATTAACATGTTATCTATGTGGTCACCACTTTTAAGCTTATCTTTCCGTTTATTTGGTAACGCTTTATCTGGATGGATTTTAATGGGACTATTATATGATGCGTTGATGGGTCTATCAAATATGATATTTAAATTACCATTCTTTATAGCCCCTGTAGTCGCTCCTATATTACACGCTTATTTCGACGTGTTTTCAGGATTTATTCAAACGACAGTCTTTGTCTTCTTGACAATGTTATTTGTATCTAACGAAGTACCGGAAGGATACATTTATAAACAACAGACTGTTAAAAATTTAGCTTAATTACCCATAAAGGAGGATATATTATGGATGCACAAGCAGCACAATTTATTATGAAAGGCATTGCCGCTATTGGCGCAGGCTTAGCTGTTTTAACTGGTATTGGTCCTGGTATTTCAGAAGGATTAGCCGCAGCTGCAGCTTTAGGTGGTATCTCACGTAACCCAGAAGCATATGGCCAAATTAGATCTACATTGATTCTTGGCTGTGCTTTGACAGAAACAACAGGTATCTACGGCTTATTAATTGCTATTCTTATCGTCTTCTTAGTTTGTTTATAGAAAGAGGCTTGTAATGCTCAACAGTAGATTTTTACTAGCTTTTTCAAATGTTCAAAAGGCAATTGACAAAGATAGTATTTTAGAAAAAATCTTTCCAAGCGGTTGGGAACCGTTCGTTGTCCAAATTTTGGCAATGGTTGTTTTGGTTGCAGCATTTTTTATTTTCTTCTTTAAACCTGTACGCAAGATTCTTGATGCAAGAAAAGAAAAGATGATGTCTGATGTGACTGAAGCACATAAGAAAAACGCTAGTGCTCAAACACTTTTAACAGAGGCTGAAGAGAGAATTAGAGATTCTAAGACCGAAGCAGTTGCTATAGTTGAAAACGCACGTAAAGAAGCTGAAGCAATTAAAGAGCAAACGATTGCTAAAGCTAAAGATGAAGCTATTCGCATAAAAAAAGATGCTGAAAAAGATATTGAGATGAGCAAAAAGCAAGCTCAAGACGATATTAATAAGTCAATTATTGAAGTTGCACTTAAAGCTTCTGAAAAAGTCTTGGAAAGAGAAGTCGATTCTAAAGATAACGAAAAGTTAATTGGCGATTTCTTAGAAGAAATAAATAAGTAATATTATGGAACAAAGTGTCTTTGAAAAATATGCTATGGCGTATGTTGAATGCGTTGATAGTTATGAAAAATCAATCGAAGAATTAGAGACTCTTATTTCAGCACTTAAAGCTGAGAAAGAATTTGAGTCTGTTTTAGCTTCGCCTAAAATTTCAAAATCTAACAAGAAAAAGATGCTTTGGAACATTTTAAATCAATTCAACGATGATTCATTAATTAAATTCTCAAATGTTATTATCGATAATTCACGTGAAAGATATATATGTGAAATATACGAAAAAACTCTTGATTATTTATATGACAAAGTTGGAGTTAAACGTGGCTATTTATTTTCTGCTTCAAAGCTTTCAGATAGAGAAGTTACAGATATTGAATTGGCTCTATCAAAGAAATTAATAGCTAGAGTAAAATTAAAACAAAAAGTAGATCCATCATTGATTGGTGGAATAAAAATTGCTTTAGATGATAAAGTGTATGATGCATCGTTAAAAACAAAACTTAACGATTTAAAGAAACATTTACTAGGAGGTACACTAAATGAAAATTAAGACCAATGAAATTACAGAGTTAATTAAGTCCCAAATTGAAAATTATGGTAGCGATGTTCATGAAGATGATGTTGGAACTGTTATATCTGTAGGTGATGGCGTTGTAGTTATCTATGGACTTAATAATGCCTTAAATGGTGAACTTTTAGTCTTCCCTGGTAATGTCTATGGCTTAGTCATGAACCTTAATGAAGATAGTGTTGGTGCTGTTTTATTATCTAACGTTGACACTATTAAAGAAGGTGACGAAGTTAGAAGAACTAAAAAAGTTTTCGAAGTTCCTGTTGGGGACAATCTTATAGGTCGTGTTGTAAACGCCTTAGGTCAACCAATTGATGGCCGTGGTGAAATAATCTATTCTAAAACTAGACCAGTTGAAAGAATTGCTCCAGGTGTTATGACAAGAAAGAGCGTTGATACTCCTTTACAAACTGGTATCAAGGCTATTGATGCAATGATTCCTATTGGCCGTGGTCAAAGAGAATTAATTATCGGTGATAGACAAACAGGTAAAACAGCTGTTGCTATCGACACTATCATTAATCAAAAAGGACAAAATGTCTTATGTATTTATGTCGCTATCGGTCAAAAAAATTCAACAGTAGCTCGTTTAGTTGAAAAACTTAAAAACCATGGTGCTATGGACTATACAATGGTTGTATCTGCTTCAGCAAGTGAAATGGCTGCTTTGCAATATATCGCTCCATTTACCGGTGTTACAATGGCTGAAGAATGGATGGAACAAGGCAAAGATGTTTTAATCGTCTATGACGATTTATCAAAACAAGCAGTTGCTTATCGTACTTTAGCTTTGCTTTTGAAGAGATCTCCAGGTCGTGAAGCTTACCCAGGCGATATTTTCTATCTCCATAGTAGACTTCTTGAAAGAGCTTGTAAGTTAGATAAAAAATACGGCGGTGGTTCAATTACTGCTTTGCCAATTATCGAAACTCAAGCAGGCGATATCTCAGCCTATATTCCTACAAATGTTATATCTATTACTGATGGCCAAATTTTCTTACAAACTGAATTGTTTAACGCTGGACAAAGACCAGCTATCGATTCTGGCTTATCAGTTTCGCGTGTTGGTTCAGCCGCACAAATAAAAGCTATGAAACAAGTTGCTGGATCTTTAAAAATTGATTTAGCTAACTATCATGAACTCGAAGGATTCTCTCAATTTGGATCCGACCTTGATGCTGAAACAAGAAAAGCTTTAGCTCATGGTAAAAAATGTATGGAAATCCTAAAGCAAGATCAATATTCTCCATATCCAGTTGAAAGAGAGATTATTGAACTATTTGCTGTAAAGTATGGATTCCTTAATAGAATTGAAATCGAAAATGTTAGAGACTTCTTAGACAAAGTTTATAACACATTTACTTCTTCACATCAAACTTTAATAGATGAATTGTTAACGGCTAAATCATTTAGCCCTGAATTAATAGAACAATTCAAAAAAGTAATGGAGGATTATCTCCAAACTTATTTATCAATTAGGTAATTAATTTAATATGTCAAATTCATTAGCTGCAACAAAAAAGCGTATTAATTCTATCAATACTACCAAGAAAATAACTAATGCTATGAAATTGGTAGCTACTGCTAAACTGAAGACTGCTAAAAACAAACTAGGTGATAACCGACGTTATGTTGAAGAACTTCAGGCGCTTTTAGGTGATGCTATGAAATCCCTAGAATCAGGCTCTGAACTTGATTTAAATAAATTTGCTAAAGGTGATAAAACTTTATTTGTAGTTATTACCTCAAGCATGGGTTTATGTGGGGGATATAACTTAAGCATCTATAAAAAATTTATTCCTTTATACCAAAATGGGGATGAAATAGAAATTATAGGTGATAAAGGATATTCATATTTGACATTTAATGGATATAAAGTTAACGACAGCTATATTAACGCTTTAACAGGATTTGATTATGCTGTCGCTAGAAAGATAGGAAAAGATTTACTTAGTAAGTTTAAAACTGGAAAATATAAAAAGATTGTTCTTGTTGGAACTATGTTTATTAATCAATTAGTATTTGAACCGACTGTTTTAACTCTTTTCCCATTTGAAGCTACTCCTGGAAAAGGCAACACTTCTAATGTTGAAATAGAACCAAGTCCAGAAAAAATTATTAGTACACTTATTCCTCAATATATTAACTCAGTCGTTTATTCTTTGATGCTTAATTCATATGTTTCAGAACAAGCAAGTAGAAGAAACGCTATGGAAAATGCAACAGATAACGCTGATGAATTAGTTGAAGATTTAAAACTAGAATATAACAAAGCACGTCAAACTTCGATTACTCAAGAAATTACTGAAGTTGTTTCAGGTGCAAACGCTGTTAAATAAAGGAGATTAACAATGAGTGAAAAAAAGACTTTAAACAAAGGTTACATTGTTCAAGTACAAGGACCAATTGTTGATGTAAAATTTAGCGATGGAACTTTACCACAATTACTCAACGCTATCGAAATTAAGCTTAGTAACGGCGAAACACTTGTTACTGAAGTTATGCAACACATTGGTGATGATGTTGCTCGTAGCGTAGCTATGGGGCCAACAGAGGGATTAGCTCGTGGAATTGAAGCAATCGATACTGGAGCACCTATTCAAGTTCCTGTTGGTGAAAAAACATTAGGAAGAATGTTTAATATTTTAGGCAATCCTATAGACGATATGCCTTTTGAAAGAGAAAGTGGCATGGTTATGCCAATTCATAGATTACCACCTTCTTTCCAAGAACAAACAACATCTTCTGAAATATTGGAAACTGGTATTAAAGTTATCGATCTTTTATGTCCTTATGTTAAAGGTGGTAAAATCGGTTTATTCGGTGGCGCAGGTGTTGGTAAAACTGTTTTAATTCAAGAGTTGATTCACAACATTGCTAGCAATAAAGGTGGTATATCTGTCTTTGCTGGTGTAGGTGAAAGAACAAGAGAAGGTAACGATTTATATCACGAAATGAAAGAGTCTGGTGTTTTGTCTAAGACAGCACTTGTCTTCGGTCAAATGAATGAACCACCAGGCGCACGTATGAGAGTTGCTTTAAGCGGCTTAACCATGGCTGAATATTTTAGAGATAAAGAACATCAAGATGTTTTATTATTTATCGATAACATTTTCCGTTTTACTCAAGCAGGTAGTGAGGTTAGTGCTCTTTTAGGACGTATGCCATCAGCTGTTGGCTATCAACCAACATTAGCTACTGAAATGGGACAATTACAAGAAAGAATTACTTCAACTAAGAATGGTTCAGTTACTTCTGTTCAAGCAATTTACGTCCCAGCAGATGACTTAACTGACCCAGCACCAGCTACAACGTTCTCTCACTTGGATGCTAAGACAGTTTTGGATCGTAAAACTTCAGCTTTAGGTATTTATCCAGCAGTTGATCCACTTGAATCTTCATCGACTATCTTAGATCCACAAATTATTGGTAAAGAACATTATGAAGTAGCTAGACAAGTTCAACAAATATTACAAAGATTTAAAGAACTTCAAGATATCATTGCTATTTTAGGTATGGATGAATTATCTGAAGAAGACAAGGTTATTGTTGCTAGAGCAAGAAGAATTCGTAACTTTTTATCTCAGCCGTTTTTCGTCGCTGAGGTGTTTAACAACATCAAAGGTGTCTTTGTTCCAGTTAGTGAAACTGTTAGATCATTTAAAGAAATTCTGGAAGGTAAATATGATGATTTACCTGAACAAGCTTTCTTATATGTCGGCACTATCGAAGATGCAGTTAAGAAAGCACAAATGTTAAAAGAAGAAAAATAAAAGGAAAAAATCATGGCTAAGACAATGAAGTTGACGATAATTACACCAAATGGAACTATCTTAGATAGAGAAGGCGTAACTTATCTTGAAGTTAAAGGAACAGAAGGAATGTTAGGTATTATGCCAGGACATTCTCCTTTTGTGACTACTTTAGCACCTTCACCAATAATGTTTAAAACTGAAATGCACAAATACGATATGGCAATGTCAGAAGGCATTATTTATGTTGATTTTAGCAAAGTGACAATATTAGCAGATGCAGCTTTCTTTAAAAATCAAATTGATTTTAAATTGGTTAAAGAATTATTAGCTAATGCTAAAGAAAGATTAGCAGTTGCAAAAGAAAAAGAAGAAGCTAAAAAGATCGAAGACGAAATTAATATTCAAGAAATTAAATTGAGCCTAGAAAATTTAGCTGGACGTGAAAGATTAAAGAAATAACAGGCTAGGATAAATAGCCTTTTTTAAGGGAAAAATATGAAAAAAGCAGGATTATTATTAGTTTTAATTATGTCCGTTGTTATGTTACCTTCATGTAATAATTCAAACAATAACGGAAAAGATAGAGAAGTTACATTATATGCTATGAATGATTTTCACGGCGCAGCAGTTTATAATAAATCGTCAAGTGAATTAGGTATTTTAAAACAAGGAACATTTTTTAAACAAAAGGGTAAAGAAAAGAATACTCTTATTTTAAATTCTGGAGATATGTGGCAAGGCTCTATTGAGTCAAATTTAAACTATGGTCAATTTTTAACTGAAGTTATGAATACAGTTGAATTTGATTGCTTTACTTTAGGCAATCATGAATTTGACTGGGGTGCTGAATATATTACTAAAAATATGAATTTAAAAGATAGTGATACAAACTATCAAACTCCATTCTTAGCGTCTAATATTTATCACTTTGATAGAGAAAATCTAATTGTTAAAGATCATGCAGATGAATTAGGACAAGAATATGTTGTTAAGAATCTTGAAAACGGATTAAAAGTCGGAATAATCGGGATAATTGGAACAAATCAAATCACTTCAATTACTTCAGGATTTGTCGATTCATATGTATTCTTGGATCCTGAAAGTATTATTACAAGATTATCAGATAAACTTAGAACGGAAGAAAATGTTGATGTAGTAGTTGTTGATGCTCATTCTTCAGCTGATGAAATGCTTGCTGAATGTGTTGGAATTACAAATATAAGTAACAAAAGTAATAAAAGATATGTTGATGCAGTTTTTTGTGCTCACTCTCACCAATATGAAGCTTCTGAATATAATGGAGTTCCATTTGTCCAATCTGGTTGTAATGGTAGAGCATATAGTGAAATATCATTATCTGTGGATAAAGATGGTGAGGTATCTCTAGTTACAAATAACAATCATCGTAGTAATACTTCTGAAATTAGAAATATAACTTCATATGATTCAAAAATAGAATCGTTATATGAAAAATACACATCTGAAACTAAAGATATAGGTTGCAAAGTTTTAGCTAACATTAATGGCTCCCTATCTCAAGCCGATTATTCTGGAGATGGTACGAAAGCTATATTGCCAAATTTAGTTTCTAAAGCAATTGCTTTAGAAGCTATAAGTCAAGGATATGAAATTGACTTAGCTATGTGTAATAAATCCAGATCTAGTATAGGACCTGGTACTATCACTTATTCTGATCTTTATAAAGCTTTACCATTTAATAATGAAATATATGTTATTAATGCAAAAGGCTCGGATATTATTAATGAAGCCCAATATAATAGTATTTGTTGTATTAACCCAGATTTAATCGAAAGCAATAAATATTATAAAGTCGCAGTTATCGACTATTTAGCTACACATCGAAATGTTTTTAGAATTTATGACTACTTCACAGATTTTGAAATTTTAGGAAAACTTACTAAAGAAGGTAGTGAATTTTATAACTATAGAGATATCACAGCTGATTATCTTTTAAAGCAAGAAGGCACTATTAACGCTAGTGATTATACTACAAAAGGTCAATTCGTTTTAAATTATGTACAAGAATAATAAATTTTTGGATTATTTGTTTATTCGTAAAGAAGACTCTAATAAAGGTACTTATGGAAAAACAATAATTATCGGTGGTAGTATAAATTATCCTGGATCTATCGTTATTGCTAGCTCAGCAGCTTTAAAATGCGGTGTAGGATATGTTTGCTTAGGTGTAACAAAAAGCGTATATAATAGAGTTGCATGTGTTAATCCAGAAGTAATATATGAAGTTTTTGAAGATGATAATTTTTACGATGAAAAAGTTTTAACAAAATGTTTAAAATACTCTTCAATATTATTTGGAAATGGAATTGTAGATTCAAAAAAAGAAGAAGCTTTAGATTTCTTGTTATCAAATTATAAGGGAAAATTAATAATAGATGCTGGTGGTCTAGATGCTCTAAAAAATATTGGTTTAAATAAGCTTAAAGAAAGCAGTGCAAAAATTGTTTTAACGCCACATCTAAAAGAATTTGAAAGATTATTTGAAGTTAATGTGACTAATAAACATGCAATTGATCTAAAAGATAAATGTTATATCTTGGCTAAAGAATACAATATAGTTATTGATTTAAAAGACCATGAAAGTATAATAACTGATGGCGTTAATAGCTATTTAATAAATAATGGTAATGCTGGACTTGCTAAAGCTGGATCTGGTGATATGCTTGCTGGTATGATTGCAAGTTTTATAGCTTATATGGATTGTTCTTTGTTGGATGCTGTTTCTATGAGTCATTTTTTAATGAATGAAGCTTGCAAACTTGTTAGTAAATTAAAATCTTATTCTCTTCATTCTATAACTGCTAGTGATGTTATAGATACAATTGGAATTGTTATAAGAAGATATGAAAGAGGTATTTAGTTAATTAAAGCTAAATATCTTTTTTATTTATAATAAAAGCTCCTTTAAAAGGAGCTTTGTCATTTCTTAATTAATATTTGAAATCGTTAATCTTTGAAAGGTAATCTTTTAATCTTGGTGTTATAGAAGCGATTGTTCCTGTTACCATTGGATCTTTAATGTCTGCTTCTTTTAATAATTCTTTATAAGGGTAAGCACCACCTAATCTATCAAATTTTAAATACTTTTCAAATGTAGCTTTATAGTTATCTAAGGATTCAATAAAGAATTCAAAGGCGACAACTTGAGCAATAGTATAATCGATATAATAGAATGGTGAATCAAAGATATGAGTTTGTCTCAACCAATAACCACCAGATTCAAGGAAGGCATTGTCTTCATATTTTCTGTGTGGTAAATATTTCTTTTCGATTTTTCTCCACTCAGCTTTTCTTTGTTCATGTGTTGCTTCTGGATTGGCATAGACAAAATGTTGGAATTCATCGACGCTTACACCATATGGAATAAAATTAATAGCTGAAACTAAATGGTTATATCTATATTTTTCATCTTGTTCTTCACCTACTAGAAGAGAAATATATGGATAAGCAAAGAATTCCATAGACATAGAATGCATTTCACAGCATTCATAGCCTGGTGAACGGTAGCTTGGAACAACATATGATGAGCCTAAGAAAGCTTGTAGAGCGTGTCCAAATTCATGTGTTAGTACATCGATATCACCAGATGTTCCATTGAAGTTTGAAAAAATGAATGGGGCTTTAATTCCTGGTACATAAGCTTCATAACCACCTGGAGCTTTACCTTTTTTACTTTCTAAGTCAAATAGTCCATGTGATCTCATAAATTCAAATTTTTCAGAAGCAATGTGATTCATCTTTGAATACATATGGCTAGCTGCTTCAACTAATTCTTCACAGTTTCCTTTTGGTACAGGATTGCCTGATTTAAACGTAAGGCTATAATCGTAATAGTGTGGATCAGTTATACCAATTCTTTTAATTTTTCTTTCAAATAATTCATTAGAAAGTGGAACAATGTTTATGTAAACTTCGTCTCTATAATTTTTAACATCTTCGTAGTTGTAACCGATTCTTAATAAACGATCGTAACCTAATTGAATGAAATTATCATAGCCGAGCTTTTGTGCAATAGTTGTTCTTACTTTAACTAGTTTATCGTAAATATCGCCTATTTCTTTGTCGTGTTCAGCATAGAAGTTCCAATATAATTCATTTGTTTCTTTTCTAACTTCACGATCTTGTGACTGCATTAAAGAACCTAATTGGGCAAGGGTATATGTCTTTCCTTTATATTCTATTTGAGCAGAACTTACTACTTTTCTATATTGTGATTGAAGTTTATTTTCGTTTATTAAATAGTCAATGATTTCAGGCTTAAATGTTTTGTCAGAAACTTTTAATAAATCGATATAGTGTTTTCCGAATTTCTCACCGATTTCTTCAAGAAAACGTGAGTTTAAAATAGCTTTATCAACAGCGCTAGAATATTCTTGAATTACTGGCATGATTTCATCGCAATAATCGTTTAGTTTTGAATATTCTTCATCTAAAGTATTAATTGTTTGTCTAATATAAATAATATCGAAATTGGTGGATATTTCATCTTGTAGTTTAAAACTATCTAAGATTGCATTTGTTGCTTCATCTGGTGTTTGAGCATTAGTGATTCTATTTGTAATTTCTTCATATTGCTCTTTAATCTTTTCTGGGTCTGGTTTATAGACTTTTAAATCTTTAAAATTTGTAAATTCCATTTTTGTATTCCTTTCTAATAGTATTGACATATAAATTTATAATTTATAAATTTTACTGTATTTTTCTTCTAAATAATCTAAGTAAGGTGTTGGATCAAGTTCTTTGCCACATATACTTTTTATCCAATCGTTTGGATCTAAAACTGAGGCGTTTTTAAATACATGTTCTTTCATCCAAGCATTTATTTTATGCATTTCGCCGTTTTCAACAGCTTTAAAGACATCAAAGTCTTTTTGCATTTCTAAAATATACATAGCGTTATAAGCATTGCCTAGAGCATAAGTAGGGAAATAGCCAAAGCCACTTGCCCAGTGAACATCTTGGAGAATACCTTCACTATCGTTATTTGGTTTAACTCCTAAGTATTCTTCATATAACTTATTCCACATTGCTGGGGCTTCATCGACTGTAATTCTTCCTTCAGATAAAGCTTTTTCCATTTCATATCTAACAATAATGTGTAATGAATATGTTAATTCATCTGCTTCAGTTCTAATTAAAGATGCTTCGACAACATTGACTCCATTATAAAGTTCCTCTTCACTTACATCACTGAATTCATCTATAAATAATTCTTTAAATTTAGGGTAAATTAGGTGAATAAATTCTCGGCTACGGCCGATTCTATTTTCGTAGAATCTTGAAACAGATTCGTGCATTGCCATGGTCATGCTTTGATCTATAAAATGATCATATTTATCTTGAGTTTCGCATTGACCAAAAATAGCATGTCCACCTTCATGTATAACAGAATAAACGTTTGACAAAAAGAGATTTTCATAATAGTGAGTAGTAACTCTGACGTCGTTATAGCCAATATCGCTTGTAAATGGATGCTCTGTTGTAGAAAGCATTCCTTTGTTAAAATCAAATCCAATAACATTTAATAAGTATTCAGAAAATTTTGCTTGCTTTTCTATACTGACTGGACGTGTTAAAAAGTCTGTTCTTATCTTTGTCTTTGAATTTTGTATTTTTCTAAGCAATGGAACGATTCGTTCTTTTAAGCTATTAAAGAATTTATCAAGCTTTTCGGTGGTCATTCCTTCTTCGTATTCACCAATTAAATTGTCATATATAATTTCTTTTTTTGCAGGACGTAAGTCGATAAATTCTTTTGTTATTTCAATAATATCTTTTAAGTCACTAGAAAACAAAGAGTAATTGGATTCGTTTTTAGCTTTTAACCAATCGACATAAGCTTTGTTAAATAGCGTGTTTCGTCTTGCATCGAGTTCTGGTGTAACATTAATATTGTCTTCATAGTTTCTATATAAAAGGGTAATTAGTCTTTGATCTAATGGTTCGAGTTCATCGATGTGGTTGTGAAGATAGACTATACTTTCTTCATATTCTTTTGTTTTTTTGATTTCGAAAATTTTTGCATAAAGAAAATCTAGTGTGTCATTTTCATTCTCGAGAGCATCTTTTGGTGCAATTGTTTCTCTATCGAAGCTCATTAATCTAGCACAATGAGAATATCTAGATATTTCTTTTAGCTTATTTTGAAGATTAGTTAAATGTATTCTTGTTTGTTCGTTCATTTTTTATTCTCCATTTCCAATATTATAAACCTAATAAATTAATTAATCGACAAAAGTGATAAATATGTTAGCAAAAAGAAAGACAAAACTCATGGTTTATGGTACAATTCATTTATTGTATGGGGGCATATTATGGTTAAATTAAATACAGCAGAAGAATATATTGCTTATTTTACAAAACACCCAGAACCGTGGAATCTTTCTTTACCAATGGAAGAAAGAACTAAAGTTTTTGCATACGCAGATGAACATAAAATAGATAGCAAGGAATTTAGTTTTTTATATAGTTGGTGCTTACAATTTGGATTTGGTACTGAAAAAAATTTAAATAAATCAGTTGAATGGAATGAAAATAACAAATTTAAAGAAGTTGATCGTAAAAATAATTTTATAGATTTTGATAATGCTTTTGATGCTTTTTATTTTTCTATTACAGAAAATGATGATAATGAAGATGCTGAAACTCATTCTGAAATTATAAACTTTGAAGAAGATTTATATGAATATTTAGAAAAAGCAAAAGCAGGAGATCCTTATGCAATGTATCAATTAGGATCATATTATTTTTATAAAAATCTCGACCCAGAAAAAGGCTTTGAATTGCTTAGCAAATCTGCCGAAGCTGGAAATCAAGCAGCATACAAAATTTTAGCTGAATGTTATGGAACAGGTTATGGAACTAAAGTTGACTATGATGAAAGACTTAAATGGATTTTAAAAAGTGCTTTAGTTGGTGATGTTGATAGCATGATTTCTTTGGGAGTTGATTTGATCTATGGCAATAATTGTGAAAAAAACATAACTGAAGGATTAAAGTGGATTGAAAAAGCTTACGACTATGATAATAAAATGGCACCACTTGCAGCTATAATTTGTTACATTGATGAAGACGTTAAAACAACTTTTACTACTAAAGTTTATAACAAATATATAGAGCTCGCTGATAATGGTGATGAAGATGCTATTAAATTAATGCTTACAGCTATAATGGAAAAGCCTTCTAAGGAAAACCTTATAGAATCATATAAATATATAAAATTGGTAGATGTTAGCAAATACAAATTAACAATAGCTAGTTGGGCTTTAATTATCTTACAAACTGAAGATAATTTTGACTTTGAAGAAGATGCTAAAAATATGCTCATTCAATTAGCTGATGAAGACTGTTTATATGCTTGTAAGGAATTAGGATTTTCATATGCTAACGAAATAAATCGCTTTGAAAAAGATCATAAAAAAGCAGCTAAATATTTGAAGATAGCAGCACAATCAGGAGATAAAGCTTGTGATATTGAACTTGGATATTTATATTCACTTGGTGAGTTTGGAAACGATTATATTCTTGAAGCAATAAAAATATTATATAACCATTTAGATAGTCCATTAGCTTTGGATGGATTGATAAACTGTTATGCCTTAAATGAATTTAATAAAAACTATGAAGTTTGTCTTAAATGTTTACAATTATTAGAAAAATTGGATGATGAAAAATATTATGACAATGTTTGTAAAGTAGGATATGCTTTTTCTAGAATAGATATAATTGTCGATAAACTTAAGAATAAGGATTTGAAAAATTATCCTCATATAGGATTGGCTTATTGTTCTGCACTTTTAGCAAAAGATGACAATAATTCTAAACAAAAAGTTTATAAAATAGTTAATAAAATAATTAGAGATACAAAATACCCACCAGCATATAGATATAAAGCGGCCTTTTTAGATGGTGAATCTAGACACACTGGAGTATTTGACAAGCAAGTTGTAACAAACTATAAAAAGGCAGCATCATGTTTAGAAGGATACAATTTATATATAGCAGATTATTATGCTTATTTTCTAAATGTTAATTTAGCTGTTAAATATTATATCGATGGTGCCTGTAATGGTGATAAGGGTTGGGCTAAAACTTTTATGAACTTTGTAATAGATAATACTGAAACTGATGATTTTTCAATATTTGAAAATGTCTTCAAAGTTTTAGAATCCAATGATGCTAAAAAACCAGACATGTTACTTCAATCATATAAGTTTAGAGAGGTAGCTGGATACAAGTGTGATCAAGCAGCAATTAACTATGTTTTTAATAACGCTCCCAAGAGCACATATTTATCAAATTTGTTAGGTGTTGCTTATTATGAAGGTGTTTATTTTAAAAAGAATGAAGGGTTAGCAAACTATAATTTTAGTATTGCAAAGAAAGACAATATTCAAGCAAAAATAAACTATTCAATTATCAACATTAATAATGGCAATTTAACTGAAGCCGGTGATGTATTAGCATCTATTAATGATACTTATGCTAATTCTAATTTGTTTTTAGCCAAATATTATTTTGCTACTAAATTAAAAGATGACTATATAAAGAATTCTTTGTTAAAAGATTTTAATAGCCAATTTATTAGAAAAATAGGTGGATTTAAGGATGGTTATATTGAAAAAGAAACTTATGATAAACTAGCTTTGCTTGTTTTAGATGACTTAAAACCAATAACAGATAGAGATACATATACATATTATCTTGCATTAGCTTATAGATATGGATTTGGATACAAAAAAGATATTGATAAATTCTTTGAATTATTAGAAAAAGCTAGTGAGAACTTGTGGGAAGCTAAAGTCTTATTAGGACTTAATTTAATGTATTCAACGACTGATACATATAATCTTGATCCTATGGATTCAAGTGGAGCTTTCTTTGATTTTGGATATATTGAACTTTTAGATGAAAATAGAAACGAAGAAGAATTTTCTAAAGGAGTAGATTTGGTTTTACAAGCTTATCATATGAATCCTAAAGGATTAGATAAACTTTGTTTAAAGTTAAAGAAATTAAATGTTATTTATGAAGATAAAGAAGACTAAATAACAAATTAATCTTGAAAAAACGATTAATCTTATGTATATTATTACATGCGACTTACTCTCGGCTTCGAAGTAAAAAACTCCTGTTCGTTACTGGGAATAAGTTAAGATTTAATGGAGGAAAGAAAAATGGCTTTATCAAAAGAAAAAGTCGCTGCTATCGTTAAGGAATTCGGTAAGGACGAAAAGGACACAGGTTCAACTGAAGTTCAAATCGCTCTTCTCTCAGCTCAAATCCAAGCTTTAACAGCTCACCTCAAAGCAAACAACAAAGACCAATCTTCAAGACGTGGTTTATTCATTCTTGTTGGTCAAAGACGTGGTTTACTCGATTATCTCGATAGAAAAGATCACGAAGCTTATCTTGCTTTGATTGCAAAACTTAACTTACGTAAGTAAGAAATTAGGCAGGCATATAATGTGCCTGCTTTTTATTTGTGGTATACTAATAAAAAAGATTTATATGATATTATATTTATAAGGTGAAAAAATGAACGAAAACAAAAGTCAATCTGTCTTTGGTGGAACTGGTAGCGTAACAGAAAGTATCGAAGAAAAAGTTCAATCTAAATATACAAAAAGATTTTATTCTTTGTGTCTAGTTGTAGTTTTATTAATTGCAACTGTTGTTTCTGTTGCTTATACAATTGGTAGAAAAGACAAAGACAATAGAGATTATAAAGATGCAAAGTATCAATTAAGAGAAATAAGTGATATTTCAAAAATCTTAAGTGTTGAAACAGGAATGTATTATTTAGTTTTTTATTCTGATACTTGTAGTGTGTGTGAAACAATTAAACCAACAGTATTAAACTACATTGATAGCGATAGTGGCTATAATCATAATCTTTATATAAGTTCTATAGAAGCACCAATAGTTAACGATTATGATATTAATTCTTTAGTGGGCGTCAATTCATATTTAGAATTTAAAATGAATGGATATCCAACCATGATTGAAGTTAATAATGGAACAATTACTGGAGCTTGGGAAGGTACTACAATAGTTAGTCAACTTATGAGTTAAAAGGAGTAATTATATGGAAAAGAAAGATTTTATTGATTTATTAAAAAATAGAGTAAGTGTTAGAAGTTTCTTAGATAAAGAAGTTTCTGATGAAGATATTAATTTTATTATGGATGCTGGTAAAATGGCTCCTACAGGAATGAATAGACAACCATTACTTTTCATCGCATTAAAAAATAAAGATATTAGAAAAAAATATGCTGATTTGATTAAAGAGTTTACGGAAAGACCAACAGATGCATATTATGATTCTCCAGTTGTAATTTTGTTTTTCTCCAAAGATTCACCTACAAAAGTATTAGATGGTGCTGCTGCATTAGAAAATATGCTTTTAGCTACAGCTGCTATTGATCTTGGGGCTTGTTGGATTCATAGATCAAGCTTTTTCTTCGCTTCAGAAAAAGGAAAACAATTCCAAAAAGAGATAGGTGTTGGAGAAGAGTATGAATGCTTAGAAAGCATTGCGCTAGGCTATATTAAAGGTGATAAACCTCAATTTAAAGAGAGAGTTGAAGGCTCAAAGATTATTTAATGAAACATGTTGTTATTGGTGGCGGACCAAGCGGTGTTATTTATGCTTTAAAAGTGAAAAAGGATTATCCTAATGATAAGGTAGTAATAATTGAATCTAGCGATAAGTTATTAAAAAGAGTACTTGTATCTGGAAATGGAAGAGCTAATTTTTTCAATCAAGAACTTTTAGACAATAGTATCGATAAAGCTTATGACAATAAAGATGATGCTTTGAAAATAATTGAAAAAGATTATGCTAGCAAAACTCTAGCCTTTTTAAGAGATCTTGGGCTTATATATATTATCGATAATGCAGGAAGATTTTATCCTTATTCAAATTCATCACTAACTGTTTGGAAAGTGTTAATAGAAGCAATAAAAAAATTCAACATCGATGTTATTCTTAATGAGAAAGTGGTTAGTGTTGATGAAAGTAAAAAAACTGTTTTATTGGCATCGTTAAAAAAAGAAAAATATGACAAATTATTTGTTGCCGTAGGTGGTTATTCATATGATCGAATTAAAGGAATTAATAAGAGTTTGTTAGATTCTTTAATGGTAAAATATAATCTTTTTGAACCAGTTTTATGCCCGTTAAAGACTAAAGAAAAAATACCTGAATATTTAGTTGGTGCTAGAGCATTTGCAACTGTTAAACTACTTGAAAACGATAAAGAAATATATTGTGAGAATGGTGAAATTTTATTTAAAAAAGATGGTATATCAGGTATTTCTATTTTTGATTCATCGTTATACATTGATTCAAATTCTAATAAAAAATATAAAGTTTTAGTTGATCTGACTAAAAGAGATAATTTCTGTATAGATAAAAATGATAAATCGATACCTTTAGATTTGATGATAAATGAAAGAATAGCAAAATATCTTATAGATAGATATAAAAATAGCGCTTATGAACACTTAGATTCTATAGAATTTAATATTAGTGGTAAATATGAACTTAAAGAATCACAAGTTTCTAAAGGTGGTATTTTACTTGATGAAATTGATTTACATAACATGTCATTAAAAAAATATTCAGATATATATGTTGGTGGTGAAATAATAGATTTAAGCGCTATTTGTGGTGGTTATAATATGGGTTTAGCATTTATAACTGGATATAAGGCTGCTTCAAAAAATAAGCACCAAATTGATTAACATTTTATAAAATGTGTTAGTCAAAGGTGCTTTTTATTTATAAATTTTTAATTCCTTGATAAAGTTCTTCTAAAGTATATACTTCAAAATTTTCTGTAGGTAGATTATTTGGATTTAATAGACAATCTGAGATTAATATAACTTTAATACCTAATTTGCTAGCTATACCATCTTCCAAAACATCGTTGCCAATCATAACTGTTTCTTCAGCTTTAATATTTAATGCGTTTAAAACATCTTTATAGTATTCTAAATTTGGCTTGCAGTTTTTTGAGTTTTCAAAAGTAGTAACGAGAGGAAATGATTTTGAATCTAAGCCAATCCAGTTTATTCTTGAATAGGTAGCAATTTGTGGGAAAATAGGATTAGTGGCAATCGCAACTAAATAACCTTTATCTCTTAAAGTATTGACTATGTTTTTACTTGTGTCTGTTATAGGACAAACTTCTTTGCATTTTTGAAAATCAGTTTCGTAATATTTGATAAAGCGATCTTCATTTTTGTAATAATCCATACCACTTAATTTTGTAAAAGTATCAGCAAATCTTTCGCGGTTAGTTTCTAATCCGCCTTTTACCATACTTGCCGTACCTTTCCAAATATATTCAACTAATTTCTTTGGTTCAAATTCTGGAAGTGATTTGCATAAACCTCTAAAATATATATTTTGAAAGGCTTCCATATCCATAGGAAGTAATGTGCCATCTAAATCAAATAAAACATTTTTTCGTAATTCTAATTTTTTCATATATAACCTCATACTAGTATGTAATTTATCAAATTAAGTGAATAAAAAGCAAATAAAAGCTTCATATTTTGTAAACAATAAAAAAGCTATTGATAATAATTAAAATTTATCTTAATTATCAACAGCTTCTTTTTCATTATCTTCTTTTTGATTGATATCTATTTTTTGATATTTAATATATTCGTAACTTCCATACTTATTTATTGTATCAACCATGAAATCGTGAATAGCGTTGCGTAATTTTGTTCTATCGTTATCATAATCTTTTGGAAAGAATGGATCGCTAATAATTACTGTAATTTTTGGTTTTTTATATTTCTTAATTTTTCTTTGTCTATATAATACTACAAAGGCATATGCTGGAGTATTAAATCTTATCGGATAGGCAAATGAATGATCAGGGAAATTTCTAATTTTATTGTAGTAAGGCCATATGTGTGCTTCTGGATAAAGAAAGATAGCTCTTTTTTTACTAACTAAATATTTCAGGTATTTTAAGTAATTTTTAGTTGATTGAAGTGTAGAAGGAATAGGAATGCCACCTAAAATTGGAATAAACATATTTAAATCCTGGAACGGATACAGCATCTGGAGAAACAATTATTGAAGCTCTATGTGGCCTAGCTAACATAGCTGGATTAAACGCATCTACTACTGATTGTGTGTGGTTTCCATATATAAAATAGCCAGATTTACATCTTTTTAATGCTTTTCTATTAACATATTTTACTCTTCTTATAAAAGTTAAATAAAACCATATTATGGGAGTTGCAAATATACGATAAACAAAAAATGCTGCAAAGTGCCAAAAAATATTATGATGGCGGTATTTGTAATTTCCATCAATAATCTTAGGCTTGATATGGGTTCCGGCGAAATCATCATTCATTTCGTCTGTATAATAAATAATTTTTTGTTTCATAATTACTACTTTAAAAGTATACCATATTTATTAGATACTTAAAATAGACTTGAAGTATTTGTTTTTAAGCAATAATTTATTTGTAAATTTTAAATTCTTTTGCCAATTGTCACCTTAATTCTTCCACTTTTTGTTTGACTACCAACTTCTATTATTTTATATTTGCCCTTATGTCTTACGCTAATTTCATCATTTTCTTTGATTATTTGGCTGATATTTTCAGTTTCTAGCCCATTAACAAATACCAACTTTGATGATATAAGCTCTAAAGTGTTACTTCTAGATAATCCTATAATTGCAGCTACAACAACATCAAGTCTCATTGAAGACAAGAAGTGCATAGTCTCTTCGTATTTTATTTCGTGTTCTATTTTATCGCTATAAAGATCAATTTTAACTGGAGCATTTCCAACATAATTTAGCTCTGATTCAATATATTTGCTAATCTCTTCTGTGCAAGCAAAAAAGGCGTCTTTTTCTGGTGTTAAAATTATATCTCCAATACACTCACGTTTAATGCCTAAGCCCATTAATGCACCTAAAATGCTTCTGTGATTTAATTCATAATATTTTTTGTTATAAATTATTTTGTAAATGTTTATTTTGAATAATTTATTATTGTTGTTTTCATAAGGTGTTAATAAGCATCTTACACGTTCACTATTTGTAAAACCACCATAAAAATAGCAATTTATATAATTGTTATGACCGAATAAACATTTATTAACAATTGCTTTTTGAGTTTCATCTAAAAAAGAAAGTAAAATAACTTTACCTTCATAGCATTGATCGATATCTGATTTAATTTTTTTAGTAAATCTTTCAATTTCTTCCATAATACAAATACACTTGTATTATAGCATTTTTATATATTTCTATAAACTAACTTTGTTCGTTTTTGATTGCCATAAATATCTATAGTTGTACCTTCAGAAACAGGGACAAATCCAAAAGAATGTAAAAGGTTAGAGCTTATTAAATTATCTGTATAATATTTGGCCATTAAGTATTTATATTTGATAAAGTAATCATGTGAAGTTATCATTTCGTGAATTTTTATAATTGAGCTTTTAGCATAACCTTTATTTCTATATTGTGGCAAGATAGCGTAACCTATTTCTAAAGTTGGCTTTCTAAATAGTTCAGTTTTAAATAGAGAAAAAACTCCGATGCTAATTTGAGTTACACTATCCTTTATAACGTAATTAATAACTTTTGAATCACTATTTGACTCATATATGAATCTTTCAGCGGCTTGTTTAGATTGTATTTTCTTTATTCCTGACCAATATGCAGTTTCTTTGTTCGAATATAAATCTAATATTAATTTATAATCTTCATCTTTTAATATTTTTAGGTAAACTTGTGGTAATTTATAGGTATTCATCAATATAACATATGCACTTAGATAAACTATGTGCTAGTATAGAAAAGAGGTTTAATTTTATGGTACATTTTGGCAATTCTTGGGATGAAGTTTTAAAGGGTGAGTTTGATAAAGAATATTATTTAAAATTGCGAGAATTTTTAAAATTTGAATATTCACATTATGTAATTTATCCTAAAATGGAGAACATTTTTAATGCTTTAAAGACTACTTCATATGAAGATGTTAAAGTGTGTATTTTAGGACAAGATCCTTATCATGAACCTAATCAAGCTCACGGCTTAGCTTTTTCTGTTGAACAAGGCGTAGCTTTACCAAGATCTCTTATAAATATTTATAAGGAAATTAGTTCTGAACTTAATGTTACTATGTCTAGCACTAATGGTAATTTGACTAAATGGGCTAAACAAGGAATTTTATTATTAAACACTGTATTGACTGTTCGAAAAGGTCAAGCAAATTCGCATAAGGGAAAAGGTTGGGAAACTTTTACTGACGATGTTATTAAAAAATTAAATGAACGTGAAGATCCAGTAATATTTGTTTTGTGGGGAAATAATGCTAAAACAAAAGAAGCTTTAATTACTAATAAAAGACATTATATATTAAAATCACCACACCCAAGTCCACTAAGTGCTTCTTATGGCTTTTTTGGCAATGGTCACTTTAAGAAAATTAATGAGATATTAATAGAAGAAAAAAAGGATCCAATTGATTGGACCCTTTAGATACTAATTAATTGATATAGTTACTTTTAATGTGTTTGGATTTATCACAATTGTAATAACAGAATTTGTAGTAACATTATTTAATTGATATGACTTTCCATTTCCATCGAGGTTTAAAGTTAAATCATCGTTGATTGACCAGTCTAATGCAGAGTAATCAACTCCATCGAAAAATTTTAATTTTATCTTTCCATTATCGACATTTTGTGGAGTAAATGTTATTGAGTAATCACCAGTTGTACTATTATAAGTTAAAGGCATGTCTTTGTTTTGAGACCAGTTATTAAAGCTTCCTATTAAGTAAACTTCTCTTTCTGGTAAAAGCTCACCAGCAACTGATTTAATAACATAATTTAAATCGATTTTAGTAGTTTTATTACTTACGTAAGTCATAAATGTTTCGTTAACATCATCGTTTTCTTTGATGTTAGAAAAACTTACTGGTTTAGTTTCGATAGAATTTATATTAGTTATTGTACTTTCATTTCCATAAGTTTCATATGCTATTTGATATAAACTATCGAATTTATTTGGGTTCATCCAATCAGAATTTTTTAAAGCTTTTATATAATTTAAATAAATGGCTTTATATTTATTAGGAGTACTAGCAAGTATTGTTTTTGTGTAAAGTAAATTCGAAGTTTTACCATTAGCTGCTTTCGTGGTGAATATATCTCTATTCATCATAGCATTTCCATCAGGATTATAATCTTTAGTTATTCCAAAACAACGATCGTTATCTATAGGTATAATAATTGCTTTACCATCTGTTCTTCGAATATAAATCATGTAATTATTGTTGTTATTTCTTAAATTATCAGGATTTCCTATGATGTAATTACAAGCTTCAGTTATAGCAAAATACTCTAAATCAACTTTATTTTCAATGTCGTTTAGTTCAGCTGAATTGATTGTTTGAATAAGATCTTTTAATCTTGTGTTATCAGTGTTTTTTGTTTTATTTGTTTTAAGTTTATAAACTGGTATATAAGAACCACTATTATTTTCAACTCCAATTCTTTTATTGGATATTGAATCTAACGATAAATCTGCTCCGTTACTATAGCTGCCTTCACCAACTCCATAAGAGCAGTCGTACAAGTCACCATAGTTTTCTCCTTCAACTCCATATATGCCTTTTTTTCTTTTTTCCAATTTGTCATGTTAACAAAAGAGCCATTTTGAAGAGAGCGTTTTATAAGTGATTTTGAATCAGGCTCATATAGCATATATAAGCCCATTTGATTATTAGTTCCATTAGTCTCATTAATACTAAAAGTAGATAGTCCAACATGTTGGCTTATAATTCCAGCTGCCTTATATACTCTACTAGCATAAATTTCTTTAATATAAGTTCTGTCTTGGCTTTTATTCCATTTAAGATCTAATCCTGATAGTCCTAAAAATTCACGATCTTCTCTTTCTTTTTTAGCTGTTGCATCGGCCCAAACTTTTGCTTCATCACCATAAAGGTCATGGTCATCAAAAGTTTCGTCAAAAGACAATTTAAAATGGTTTAAATTGCTGACTTTACCATCTTTATAGACATCAGTTCTTGATGTGTTACCTTTTTGTCTTATTCCAACTTCATCAAATTCCCATGTAAATGTATTTGAGTAATTAGTTAGGCTAATTGTAACTTTCTTAGCGATTCGATAGGCTTGATTTTTATAGCCAGTTCCATAATCTTTTTGAAGTTTAATAAGTTCACTTGGTTCTATTTCAACGTTGATATTAATTTTATTTTTTAAATTGAATAAGTCATCATATGTGACATCATTTTTACTATCAATGACTCTAGCTTCAGTATCTAGAGTATCTATACTTATGTTTTTATAAGCGTCTTTTTTGTAAATATCTTCTACTTCTTCGTTAGTTGATGAGCTAATTGATGAAGAGGAAATATTTGATATAGAGCTTGAACTTGATGTAGCTTGTGATGAGCTTGTTAAAGTTGAAGAACTGACAACGACACTACAACCTGATAAAGAAATAAGTAGAGGTAATGTTAAAACTAATTTTTTATTCATAATATTTTCCTAAATCTTAGGCTATAAACCTATAATATAATGATAATATCAATTTATTTTAGTAAAATCAAAACAAATATTATTTAACAAAAATATATTGTTTTTGTTGGGTGTTTAACGCTATTTAAAGTATAATATGACCGAGGGATATAAAATGGATCAATTTCAAATTTATGAGAATTTTATCAATTTATTTTCTAATGATGAAGAAATCCGTTTTAACGCGCTTTTAGGCAAAAGAGATTGGATTTTAAATCGTTACTATATAGCTTTTAATTTTGCTAGTAGAGGTAGTGAAGAAAGCTATAGTGATTTAGAGTGCTTAACTCGTCAAGGCCTCCCATTTAAACATCTTAATCAACCACGTCTTGTTAATACTTCTTTAGCAAACAGAATTGCCAAGTTTAATAAAAAATTTAAAATTATAAAACTTTACGACAGTTTGCCAGAAAGACCTAATAAAGACACTTTCTTTGTTGAGGTTAATTTTAAAAAATTAGATAAAAGTGACTATAAGACATTAGTTTCAAATTTCTTTTACTGTTTAAATAAATCTTATTTAAATATAAAACAGTTTTTAAGTAATGATATTCGTTCTTTATTATTACCTGCATTGATTGGCAATGATAATGAATCTGTCATTGTTTTGGATAATAAATATTTAGAAAAAAACATTTTTAAAATAGATGGAATGACTAAAATTTATCTATACGATGATATAAGTGAACAAATGGAAGATGTTATTGAGAAAATTGTTAAGTATACTAACTTAAAGGTGGTGATTGTTCATGCCTAATAATATTTTAGAATCATTACTAGTTTCTATAGGTTGTAGTCTTAAAGATGAAAAACCTGTTAAGGAAATAGCTACAAAAGCTTTAAGCAGAATTGCAAACACGTTAAAAACTGATCCTAATCAACTAACAAGTTGGAGTAAAGAAACGATTATATCTTATTCTATTTACGAGTGGGCTTATGTTTCTTATGGAAAAAACGATGAAGAAAGAAATGATCTTTTAGAAAATAAAGCATTGTTAAATTCTATTTCAACATTAGTAAGTGAAAAATTTTTATTGATTAATTTAAGACCACAAGCTTTTCAAAGTCACGTGTCATCTTTTTCGCCAGTTTCTAGTACGGCAGAGGCAATATTGTCAAAGATGGATTTAATAAATTCGAAAGTTTGTAAACATGATCCAACTAAAACTTTAATACCAGATTTATTCGATAGAATTATAAAAGAAGCTATTGGAATAGTTAAAATGCTTAATTTAGGATTGGCTAACGACGCTTATGGCTCTTGGAGAACTTTACACGAAGCGGAGTGTATAATTAAACTTCTTATTGAAGGAGGGGATGATCTTCAAAGAGTATATTTAAAGCATATTGTTTATAACAACGCTTTTAGAGAAGCGATAGAAGACAAAGATGCTACGGATCAAATATTTATTCAAATGAAAGCTGAAATGAAAGACAAAGGCTTAAAAAGTAAAGATATGAAGAAATATATAGAATATGGTTGGTTATATTCTTCTAATTCTTTTGATTCGACCAATCCAGCTTTTAAATTGAATTTCAGAGATGGTGTTCAAAAAGCGGCAAAATTATCAAAATATTCAGTTTGGTATGAAGCAGCTAGTGAACTTTCTCACTCTTCACCAGTTTTTTTCTATTCACGTGAAGAATATTTTATTGAATTAGCCACTATTGGACTTTATGATGTCCTTGAACGAATTGAAGATATGTTTTATAAATATATGGAAAGATATGGCGTAATTACCCAAATAGATCAAATTTCACGCTCTATTTTACATGACCAAATGGTAATTATTGCTCGCGATAGGAGAATATTGTTCCAAGATAAATATAAGGATGCAGAATTATATGACGAAGAAGAAATTTGAGGCAGTTGCTTTTGCCGTTGACGATGAAGGAAAGGGAATGGTTGCTGATAATGGCGTTACATTTTTTGTTCCAAATTTACTAAAAGGTGAAAAAGCAGAAATAGAAACAACTTTTAGCTATGGAAAACCTTCGGACGCAAGAGTAGTTAAAAGACTAACTAATTCTCCCGATAGAGTGACTCCAAAATGTAAATATTACGATAAATGTGGTGGTTGTTCTATTATGCATATGTCATATGAATCACAGCTTAAGTACAAACAAGAAAAAGTTTATAACTTATTAAAGAAATTTGGAAAAATAGATGTTAAAGTCAACCCTACTGTCGGTGTAGAAAATCCATGGAATTTTAGAAACAAAATTCAAAAACCAGTTAGACCTGGAAAGAAAAAAGGTGAAATTTCTGTCGGCTTTTTTGCTGAAAACACCCATAATCTTATTTCGGTTGATAATTGTTTAATTGAAGATAAAAGATCAATTGCTATTACTGATAAAATACTTGAATTATGCAAAAAATATAAAGTTCAACCATATGATGAAGATAAAAGAACAGGTTTATTAAGACATATTTTAATTAAGACATCTTTTACTTATGACGAAGCTATGGTGTGTTTTGTTACGGCCCAAGATGTTTTTCCAGGTATAAAGAATTTAGCTAAAGATTTAGTTAATGAAATGCCTATTATTAAAACAGTTGTTCAAAATATAAATACTAGAAAAACAAATGTTATTTTAGGTGAAAAAGAAAGAATAGTTTATGGCCCTGGAAGAATTAAAGATAATATTTTTGGCTTAGATTTTTTGATTTCAGCTAAATCTTTCTATCAAACAAATCCTAGACAAATAGAAAAACTTTATGGTTTAGCAATTGAAGGAGCTAAATTGACAGGTACAGAAAAAGTACTTGATGCTTATTGTGGCACAGGTACAATTGGTTTATGTGCTTCAAAATACGCTAAAGAAGTTATAGGTGTTGAGATAGTTAAAGAAGCAATAAGAGACGCTACTAATAACGCTAAAATCAACGGTGTTACAAATGCTACATTTATTGCTGATGATTGTACAGATTATATTTTAAATAATTTAGATGAGCACTTTGATGTTATCTTTATGGATCCTCCAAGAAAAGGTTCTACTCCAGAATTTTTAAATGCTGTTAAAAAGATGAGCCCTAGAAAAATAGCATACATCTCTTGCAATCCTGTTACTTTAGCACGAGACTTGGTATTTTTAAAGGATGAATATAGCATTGACTTTGTAACTCCTGTGGATTTATTTCCACATAGCGCTCACGTTGAAACGATAACTTTATTGCAGAGAAAAGATATCGACGATAGATTGAAAGTTAGATTTGATTTAGATAATGTGCCATTAGTAAAAGAAGAAACTAAGGCAACATATCAAGAAATTAAAGATTATATATTTAATAAATATAATGTAAAAGTTTCCACATTAAATATTGCTCAAACTAAGACGAAATATGGAATCATTGAAAGAGAATGTTATAACAAACCTAAAGATGATGATTCTCGTCAACCTAAATGTACTAGAGAAAAAGAAGAAATGATAGTTGATGCTCTAAAGCATTTTAAAATGTTATAAATAAAAAATTGTGAATAATTATTAAATGGGGCGTGTGAATTAATTATTATGCATACCCCTTTTATTGTTAAGACCAAATTTAATATTATATAATGTTTCAAAGTTTAAAAGGAACAAAAAGGAACAATCTAAAAAAGTGTATTTATGTTAATATAAATACAGAGGAGAGGTACTTTTATGGAATTTAAAGATAAATTAAAGCAATTAAGACTAAATAAAAATATATCTCAAGAAGCTATAGCTAAAGTATTCATGACAAGCCGTTCTACATATGCCAAATGGGAAAATGGAATAAGATTACCCGATCGTACATCATTAGAATTAATTGCTAAATATTTTGATATTACCATAGAAGAACTTTTTGATAATAAAGAGACAACAAACTTAGCAATTAAAACGAACGATAGACTAAATGATTTGACAGTAGGTTTAATAACTATTGCTTCGAGTTTAGCGACATGTTTTATTTCGTTATTATATTTCTTTAAGATATACGGAACTTATTGCATAGATATATTAGGAATGCTAGATGATAAAGGTTATATCTACATTACTTATAGTTTATCAGAAATGGAAGGCAATCCATTTTGGATAATATCATTAGTAGTAAATGCTATATTTATAACATCATCAGTATTACTATATGTATTTAGAAATACTAAGCATTATAAAACATTCAAAATTGTATTTATAGTATTACTAATATTGGCGCTTATCTGTGCAGTATTAGCATTTTTATCAGGTAGATTTATGTTATCTTATTGGTTAGAAGATTATTTATTATTGGAGGTTTAACCACATGAAAAAATTATTACATTTATTATTACTTTTAGTAACATTAACAAGCTGTAATAACGTTACTGATGAATTACCACAAGGTGAAGATTTAACAATCGAACAAGCTTATACACAATATGGAAAAATGCTAGAAAATTTCCAAAAAGATTTTGAAGAAAATCCTTCTTTCAATACAGTTTATTATAAGGAAGAATATAAGGAAATCGAATATAATAAATATAAAGAAAGAGATGAGGAAAAATATACTACTACTATAATGACATTTAACAAGGTAAATTACCATTACCACTATGAATTATTCTTTGAAAATAAAACTTCAGATTCAACATCAAATGAAGTAGTGGATATTTATGTAAAAGATGAAAAACTACATTACTTTAGAACATATATGATGGATAAAAGAGTTGCTTATAAAAAATACTTCATATGTGATGTTGATTATTTATATACAAAAGATTATGAATATAGTGGTCACATTGAAGAAGTTTTAGGTGAAGAATTTATTAAAAATGTAGAAGAAAGACTATCAAAAGAAGATCTTAGAACTGCACTTAGAAGTAATTATTATTTTACTTCACCAACTAACTATACTCCAACACCAAGTCTAGAAAAATTCAAACAATATTTTTCTGATTCAGAAACAATTTCTATAAAAAATAATACAGAAACTAACCAATTCTCTTTCTACACTACAGATGATGCTGATAGCGAAGTTATAGAATATAATCTATCAGTTAAAGATTTAGTAGTTTATACTAATGGATTATTAACAAAATATAAGCAAGATTTTTATAATGGTTCATATTGGTATCAAACATATCAATATAATATAGATATTCCATTACCTACATTTAATCTTTCAGAGTATGAACAAACTGAACCCTCTACATTTAAAGTTAATTTTGTAGAATGGTCTCATAAAGTATTTTAATAATGTTAGCCTTTAGCATTTAATTGCTAGAGGATTATTTCTTATAAGAAATATGGTATAATTTTATCCTAAGATAAGTCATTATTTAATTGATTGGATGATTGGAGGGGTAGATAATGAAAGAAATAATTATTAAAGATAGTAATAAAATAATTAGAATTGATTCTTTGTATGACACAAACGGAAATAAACTAATTTCATGCCCTGCAACTCAACAAAATTGTGATTTTATTTATGATAATATTTCGCATGCTATAATTAATAAATCAGTGGAAAATCCTTACTCAAATATGATTAATGCTTTTTCAACTTATTGGATTATAAGCGATGAAATATTTATATTTTTAAATGAGTATAAGGATTTTATTAGTAATTTAAAATTTAAAGAAATCAAGCTTTTTGACAAAAATGGAAATATAATTAACGGAAAATATTACATTGTATTACCAAATTCAATCATAAATAAAGATGATGCTGAAAATCATTCAGGATTATTCTATATAAATGAAGTATTTGATAATAAAGATTATTTAAGAACAATGTATTTAAATTATAAAGATTTTGACCCTGAATTTTATTCATTAAAGTTAGTAGCAAATGGATTGTTTGAAGATATAATAAAAAAACAAAGAATTAAAGGAATTGAATTGTTTGCTGAAAAGAAAGAAAAGAATCCTATATGTTTTAAATCAAATAAAGAAACTGTAAAAGAACGCTTAGAAGAATGGTTGCAAGAATTATCAAAAGATAAATTTTTAAAATCAAAATGCAAATATATTTATTTTACAACAATAGAAGAAAGAAATGGTTTTAATCTTTCTGTAGCTGGTTATAAAAATAAAGACTTTAATGAAGAAACTTTTACATTCACGAAAGATTATTGCGATTTAGAAAATACTGAATTAAATCAAATGAATAGCAATGATGCTTTAATGCATTTACAAAAGATATTAAACGAAATATATATTAAATATGACTATGATTTCATGCAATTGGATACTTATATTGGTTTCCATGATGGTGAAATTTTAAAAATAAGTTGCATCCAAAGGTATTGTATGAGTAATGTAGAAAGAAAAATAAATGATAATACTTTTTTATATCAGCAACCGTGGTTTTATAATAATAAGCTATCCTTAAGATGCGAATTAGGTATAGGCGATGAAACTGGGTATCTTGAAAATGCTGTTAATCGTGCATTAGATATACTAAGTATCCTATTTAAAGATGATATTATTGATTGTGTGTTTTTAGATGAATATACAATCGAAGACGATATAAATGATAATGTAATATTTGTTAATGATGAAGTTGACCAACCTGATATTAATGAATATTTTAACTTTGATAAAAATATTGATTTAAATATTACTAATAATAACAATGAACTTTATGAAAATGTTGTTTCAATTAAAAGACATTTTACATATGACATAGATAAAAACAAAATCGAAACTATTATAAAAAAACAAATATTAAATCAATCAGATATCTATCATTTTGTATCTTTTAAAAATAATTTTATTTTCTCTATTTATGATGAAAGAGGATGCGATATAGTCTTCTTTGATGAAGAAAAATATAAAGAATTTTATCTTAAACTAGAAAAATACTTTTTAGATTATGATAGAGAAAGTATGAAAAACACCCTTGACTCATTATTGTAATAGCTAATTGGAGATGAAAAAATGCAAATTACTTTTTTTACAACAAAAGAAAATTTTATTAAGTTATTTGATTGGATTAACGAGAAAATAGAAGATGTTGTATTTATTGATTCTACCAATAAAAAGGAATTCAATAAAGCGTTGTTATACTCTGAAGAAGTTAGATTTGGAAAACAATTATTTGTAACTACTAAACAAATATTTGATAAAATGAAGGAATTATCAATTGTTGAATTTAATAAGTATGGAGTTGAATTATCTTTTTGCTATTCGGATGAGTCTATCTATACTTCCGATTATACAATGTATAATCCTTATAAAGAACCAGATAGAAAAATATATTCATCGAGAATTTATAGATCCGGCTATTATAACGATTTAGAAGAAACTGAAATATTGAAAGTAATTTATAATAAGATAGCTAATAAAATTAAACGTCATTCAGAGTTTAAAAACTGGGGATATCTTGTAGGATATTTTTTGAACTTTGATAAATAATTTTAATGTTAATTTTCAATTTAGCGAGGTGATTACTCATGTCATATATGAATTATCCTTTTGGAATAAAAGAAAATGAATTATTGTATTTTAGGGCAAATAGATTTTACCCTGATGATAAATATTTCAAATATAACAAGCATTTAAAAGGAAAAAAAGAAATTGTTAGTTATGATTGTGGTATATTTGATCTTGATGGGATAATCAAATTAGATTTTAATTCTATTAGGAAAGACACACAAATTATTGCAATTATAATAAATCCAAAACTAGAATCAACTCACAAAATCGATAGTAGTTTTGAGTTTTGCGGATATGATTTATGTGAAGAAGGATCTGCAGTTAGTGCTATCACAAATTGTGGTTGTGAATACGATAAAGCAATTGATTATCTTTCTTTAAATAAATATGGCTTAATAGATAATTATGAAGTTGCTGTTGATTTTCAAAGAAAATTAATTCAATTATATCCTTATGAAAGTCACGCTACTTGTCAAGTGATTAAAATATATAGATATGTAATTGAAAAATAAAATGAAATTAACTTAATTTAAGTATGTGAGGTAAAAATAGATGAACGTAAAATTCAAAGAAGTATTTAGTTCGCCTGAAGATTTCGAAATTTCCAAAGGAGAAGTACTATCTAAGTTTACATGGAATAAGAAAAATTATTATCTGATTTTCAAGCAAGATGCTCCTTATTCTCAACCTAATATTTTATTTGTTGAAGAACAAAACATCTTAGAAATAGTAGATGATGTTATTCCAAGCTGGGTATATATAAAAAAAATAACAAGCAAATGCATATATGATGGAATTTTACATTTTGAAATAAAATTAGACGATGTTTATGCACCAAAATGGATGATTGAAAATTCAGAAATTTACGCATATTCGTTAGATGATATAGGAAAAACTTTAGAATTACTTTATGAGTTTGAACCTAATATACTTAAAAATAAAAAAGATATAGATATTTGGAATAAATAAAATGGGTGAGTAACATGATTAAATTACTAGATATGTATTTGACTAAAAAAATATGGGATAAAATCTATAATGAATTTAAATTTAATCCTAGTACTGATGTTAATATAAAACCTTTTTCTTTTATTATTACTTCAAAATGTTATAAGCTTAGTACAGTTTGGAGTGAAGAACAGGAGTGCTTAGTAAATGAAATATTTAAAAATTTGTCATTAGATAATATTTATGCATTAGACTGGAATCATGATTGTTATGAATTTAATCCATATGATTACCAACAAATATCTAAACAATGGTATGATAAGGAAAGAAAGTGTAATGTATATTTTCCCACATATTATCCTAATGGAGACTATTTCTTTTTGTTAGTAAAGATTTTACTTATGGATTGTTTGGTCATCCTTGGAGACATGTGTTATAGGTAATACATTAATAAAAGAATTTGAATTAAACAAGGGATTTTTAGATTTGGCTTGATTTTTAATGGAGGAGTTTAATTATGTATTATATAAAAGCAATTGCAACTAAATTAATAGATGACACCGGATACCCAGAAATTATATTATGTGAATTTCTTGATTATGATGGGCATAAACATGAATTTATTGAAAAGTGGCCAGTTGTATCCGATAAAGAATTTAAAAATGTATTTCCAAGGGAATGTGTTATAGGTTGTACTATTCTAGAAACCAAAAGAGATTCTTATATTGTAAGTACTTTAAAACCTTGGGATATAGAATCGGTAGAAGAAATAAATGTATTTGAAATTAGCAAACACTTGCTATTAGAAATATAGTGGAATTTTCAATTTAATCTGATTGTGGGGAGATATTAGCAATGAACAAACAACCTAGAAAAACATTTGCAATAATTTTAGGTATAATTTTTGTGATTATGAATGTTTTGTTTGTAATATGGCCTTTATTTTTAATTTTAGAAGATATTAGAAGTGGGACAATGCATGGCACAAATATCGAGATGCTAGTTCTTTTACCATATTTATTTGAGTTTTTATCAATCCCAGTCATTATTTGTGAGATTTTAATAATTATCTTCTCTATAAAAGATAAAAAAATAAATGTATTTAATTTAATTGCATTTGGATTGTACATATCCCAAGTTGTATTATTTAATGTATTATTATTTATGTAACGATAAGGAGTTTTCTTTATATGTTAAAAAAAGAACATAAAACATATTATATTGATGAATTAAAATTCATTGCTATTGGTCATACGATTAAAAATACTAATCCCAATATTTTGGTATTAAAGACTGATGTAAGGGGTCAATTGAACAATTTTGATTATAACAATATTCATTTAATTAAAATAAATGATGAAATATGTTATAAGGTTAAATATAAGATGATGACAGTTTTAACAAATGAAGATTGGTATTTTGAAATACTGTCATAAGTATAAATGAAAATTTTTAAGACTTAAACGGAGGTTTATTATGATACCAAAACCGAAATATATAGAAGATATTTTATCTATAGTTAAAGAAAAAAGAGGTTTTCTACATTGTGAAGTAGTATGCAAATGTGGTTCTAATCATTTTATTGGCTATGAAAATATACTTGTAAGATCAGATGAAGAAATTAAATATGAAAAAGATTTGATTGCTTTTCATAATAAGTATAATCGTATAACATTTGGAAATGAAAATGGTATACCTTATATGTATGGAATGAAGAATCTTTTTGGTGATGAAATAGTCGAAAAATTTGAATGCAAGTCATTTGACTCGACTGTAATAATTAAAGTGAAATGTGCAACTTGTGGAAAAGTATATATACTTTTTGATTCTAGATTTCATGGCTATGATGCACTTATACCAGAAAGAATAAGTGAATTTGATAATATTCATTATGAATTTAAACCTATTGTTTGGAAAAAGGATATAGTAGGTGAAGCTACATTTACAGTAGCAATACAAAATGATGAAAGTCTTGAAGAATTTATAGATAGTGCTTATGAAACAGATGAAGAAACATATTCAAATTCTTTTGGTTGGATAAAAATTAAAGCAAAAAATATAAAAACAAAAGCAACTAAAACACTAGTTGATCTCGAAACAGCTTAATTGAAAGGACTGAGAAGCATGCACAATAATTTAACAAAAGAAGAAATAAAAAATAGTGTTGAATGTCAATGGAGAAAATTTCATGCAAAACAATTATTGATAGTATACTTAATAGTTGTGGTTGCAACTTTATTTGTCCCATTAATTCTATTATTGAAATATGGTACTGAATATTTAGGACAAGGTATTATTACATGGTTAATATGTATATTAGTTCTTGGATTATTATTTGGGGTTTTTGTATTATATTATTACTTTAAATATAGATATTTATTAAAGAGCTATAATAACTTCAATTGTTATGAAGTGGTATTAGACAATTTAGCTACTTCATATTCTTATAGAGCTATTTATTATACAGTTACATTTAATCATAATGGAAAAACCAAAAAAGTAGATACGAATCCTTATTTTTCAAATACCATTTTCTCTAAATTTTCACCAGAGGAATATAATAATAAAAAAGTAATTGGCTTATATGATGACAATTTAGAAAAGTTCTATATAGTAAAAAAAATAGGCTAATTATTTCATTAAAAATACATTATTACCTCTGGCAAATGCTAGGGGTTTTTTGTTCTCTTTACGAGAGATAATGTTCTAGTGTTAATTATAAAATAATTATTGTATAATTAAATTGTAAAAGAACTCTATTAATTGAAACTTTTAAGATGATTAAATCGTCTTATTATATGAGGATGGTGAAATTTATGATTAAAAAGATTAAAAAAATATTTTTAGTATTTGGTGTTTTACTCTTTATTTTAACTTTCACATCTTGTTCAAATAATGATACTGATTCATTTTTTCATATAGATTATTTTTATGAAAAGAATGATAATTATTTATCAAATAACAAAGTTACAATTGGAATAGGAAATAGCGTATTCGACGAAAACAACAATAAAGTTTTATCGATTGATGATGATTATTATCTTGGAATTAAAAACATCTGTATTAGTGTGTATATTGGCAGTAATCAAACTCCAATTGAACAAATTGAAATAGAAAGTGAAGAATTTTTTAGTAGTAAATACACTGTAAATACAAAAAATAAAAAAATAACTGTTGATGATTATAGTAAAACATATGAATTTAGTTTAAGTGATTATGAGATAAAAGACTATATTAAATTTGTTGTAACTTATGATTGGTCATATCAAAATGGTGAAACTCACCATACAAAATCATTATATTTATATGGACAATTTATTGATGGTCAATTCTATATTACAAAAGAAAAAACTAAACACTTTGGATAATATATGAAAAACAAGAAGGTGAAATTTATGAAGAAATTCCTGCTAGTAATAATTTTATTTTGCATCAGTTTACTTGGATGTAATGAAAAACATGAACATGTTGATGCTGATACCAATGGAATATGTGATATATGTAAATACACAATGACAATTGGTGGTGCCTTTGAATTTGAGTATGTTGCCACCGAAAATGGTCATTGTTCGCATAAAGTTGGTGAAGCATGCGATGGAACTTGCATAAAAAGTCCTCACGAGGATTTAAATCATGATAATAAATGTGATATATGTGGTTTTGTTTATTTAAATTCGATGTATAATGAAATAATCGATCCTACTATTATTGATGGATTATTAAATATTTCTTTGGATTATGAGTTGTATGTTCCTGATATGCAATTGTCATATAAATTTTTATGGGACGGTTATGATTTAGAAAATAAATTTGGACCAAACATCCCAGAAAGTGAAAGATTTTATACATATTTGACAGAATATAAGGAATGTGACGATAAATTTTATTTAGTTTATTTGAAGGAAAATATTATTACCGCATATATGAATTGGTTAAAAGAATATGAAAATCAAGAATCATCTGACATTAATAACTATCATTTTTCTTCTTATAATAATGGAAAAATAATTGATGGTAAATATTTCTATAGTTTTCAAAAATCCAATGAGGTAGAAATTAGTTCAAATATTAAATTTTATGAAGTTGATGATATTAATGACATTGTATATAAGTTCAATGGTTATCAATTAGTTTTATGTGCTCAAAGCAAAAAAGCAATAATTAAAGAAAACTTATCAACTAATACTACCATTAATAAAGAAATAATACTATTTAATAAATATGTATTATCTTTTGAAGATGAACTTTCTGCACCACAACATTATCTATTTGACAATAATGAAAAATATAATCAAAACCAATTAAACAAAATGTTTACTTATGTGGGAGAAATGATAGAATCATTTCCAATGACATATGAGGAAATTGAATTTAGCTGTTTTCCTATTTTGGGATTAGGAAAATATTGGTTTTTTCATAATATTAGAGCAGAAGTTTTAATGGTTGATGGTCAAAAACTAATCTTGTTGCCAAGATATATTATTTCTGGGGATGAATATTTAGATTTGTTAAGTTATGAAACAAATTTATTTTTTGAAGAAGATGTTTTCAGAGAATATAAGGAATTATTTAGTTCTGCATTTGTTGAAGAAACTGATATTAATGAATCATTTTATTTGTGGGGACTTTATGATTATTCAATAGTTGCATCTATTATAGCCAATTAATTTAAAAGATATTAAAGAGAGGAGTGTTCAACAATGAAGAAAATATTAATACTATTTTGCTTAACATTCATCATATCTCTTTCTGGTTGTAGCAATTCTAATTACAACATATATGAAATGAAAATAAATAACGATCCTGTAAATGAAAAGATAATGAATGAATATATATCTAGTGATGATGATTATACAAAATTACTAGAAAATACCCCTAACTTAATGTCATATCTTTATAATGTAACACCAAAAGCATTAAAGAAAAAATGTGACATTTATAGATTCTCATATGATGAATGCGGAAAATTAGGTGGAGAAACATTTTTAGTTTATGAAGATCAAGTATATCAATTAGGTACAGCATTTGGAGGATATGGAGTAACAGAATTTGCATATATAGATACAAAAGATCAAAATACACTATACTTCATTTTTTCTGCTGGAAGTGGTATTCATCAAAGTTCGATAGGAGCATTTGATTTCGATACGAAAGCTTTAAGCTACTATAATCCAGAATTAACTGATGATCCTTTTAATCAACCTTTTGCTGGTGCAAATGATATAGCATTCTATGTATCTGAAGGATATCTTGGAATTTGTGAGGCTGAAATTGTCTGGAAATCAAGTGATTCTTTTGAAGTGAATATTATTAAAGGTGAAAATGTAATCTATCACATAAAAGCAGTTGATTTTATTCCAATTAATGAGTAAAAGGAGGTAACCCCTTATGAAAAAATATTTATTATTAATTTTTACAATGTTTTTCTTAGTAGCATTAACATCTTGTGATATAAATAAATATGAAGAAAATACATGGTATTCAAATGATAGGTTAAAAGAATGCTTAGTAGAAGATTTACCTGAAATTCAAAATGTTGAGTATGTAAAAAAGAACGATGAAGATGTTTATTTTTATATGAATAGCAATGATTATAATTCATATGTTAATATTGTATATAATTATCTAAAATCACAAAATTTTGAATATTTAGGAACAAAAGGAGACGACAAAGCAAGTCTTGCTGGAATGCTTTCTACTTATTATTTTAAAGAAGCTAATACATTAGAAGAATTTAGAACGGATGGCGATGGTTCTGATTATACTTTTGTATATTCTGATGGAACTTTAGATGGTAGTAGGATTGTTTTTAATATTATTAAATTTTATAGAGATGATAATTCTACATTAGAATATAAAAATAAAGAATTCAATTATAATACATTTATGGTTGTAAGACATTATTCTGAAAGTCCATTAGGTGGAATACCTATGTTAAAGGATGAAGAAATAGAAGATGAAATTATAAATGCTTATGTAGAAAAGTATGAATTATTAGAAACACCAACAATTGGTCAACTATTCAATTCATTTGTCAAAGATGGTAAAGAAGTTGTTCCGTTCATAATGGGTGAATATGGTGATGCAATGGTTTGGAGTGAAACAGTAGAGAACGTTTATTTCTATTACCCAGATCATAGAAGAATCGAAGTTTATTATGACAATCAAATTTTTACTCTTCAAGAAGCTTTTAACCATGGAGTATTAACACAACAAAGTCTAATAACTATCGCTAAAGAGTATGACTCTGAATGCAAAATGGGACACTCTTGGGATGAAGGAGAATTAATTCAAGTTCCAGGCGGTGGAGAAGTAATACTATATACTTGTTTAGTATGTGGAGAAACAAAAACAGAAGATACTAACAATGATATAGGATATGCATGTAGTGTTACTATAACTGGTGAAATAGATTCTTTAATTGAAAATGTTTCAGGAGTATATACTGCAGGCACAACATTAGAAATATATTCTCATCCATTAATGGATGTTGATCTAGCAATGTATGTAAATGGAGAATTCTACCAAATACAAGATACAATAAAAATTGATGGAGAATATAGATGGCGTTATAGTTTAGTATTACCAGCTGAAGATATAATAATAGAATTTAAAACTGTTGGTATCGAATATAGTGATGTTAAAACAATTTTAAATATCCATAATTTATCACTTGAAGATATCGTAGAAGTTAGATATGAACATGGATATATTGGAGTTGCACCAGGTAGCTTAACTGATATTGCATATAGCACTGATATGGAAGATAGAAGAAGTGTGTTAAGCTTACTTGAAATGACTGTATATGAAGACCTATCTGATAATTGGCAAGTTTGTGGTGGAGGATATACTTTATACACAATATTTACTAGTAATGAAGGTTATGACATAGAAATTACTAATGATTATATCTCGATTAATCAAAGACATTATAAATTTTTAGGTGAATATATTTCATTTGAATATCCAAAATCACAAGCACATTCTTATATAACATATTTAGATGATTTTGATGCTTATACAACGGATGATGTTAAAATAGGAAACTTTACTGGATTATCAGAATTTGAATTTATTGATTATCCATATGATACGTTACCCGAAAATGAAAATTTAGGATATTTAGAAACTGAAATAGGTAGATTATATATCCTTGCAGATAATATTTTCTATATTAAAGATGGAAATACACATACTTATTTCTTAGTTACTGGTGAAAAGACTTTTAGAGATATATTTATAAAATAAATTTAAAACTTTGATGGATAATTAAGCATGTAAAATAAAGTTATTAAATTAGAATTTATAGGCAAATGAAAGTGAAGTGTAATTAATTATGAAATCAAAAATTATTAAATTAAAATATCAGAAGAATCCAAATGCTCTGATTGATAGGGAAGATGTACAAAATTATTTATGGCATCTTGAAGACAAAAAGGAACTTGATAAATTACCTCTTCCGTTTCTTGTATACTACATTGTTGGCTGTATACTTACTGATGAAGTAAATAACGGAGGGTTTGCGCAATATCTTTCGAATTCAAGTGTACAGACTCTTCCTTATCTTGAAAGATGTGCGAGAGCCATTGGGAATGCTGAAATGATAGAAATTATCAATGAACTACTTTCTGCTTTATCAAGGTATTTTGATATTGAAGACACAAAAGGTATAGCAGAATCGGATTATTCTGATGAATTAGAAGCAATTCTTTCGTCACTTGATGATCGTTTTTATGATTTTGATGAAAAGTATGACGTCGAGGGACTTGCCAAAAAATATTATAAAGATAATCTTCCTGAAGAAAAACTTATTTTTGAACTTGTAAAACCACCAGTAAATGATCATCGTAGATATTTTATTTATGATAAATCTGACATTACAAATGAAGAAGCAGCAGAAGCTTTTGTCGCATTTCTTGGAGAATTTTCTAATATAAGATTTAAGATTGAATTAGAACAATGGGGTGGAATGTTCCGCATATTTGCAATAGATAATACAAATTCTCTTAATCTTGCTGAAATCTTCGCCCATTTTGATGATAGCTCTTATTCATTCGGTAAAAAAGATGGTACTAACAGATACAAAATGCTAGGTTTTAAACTTGGTGGTGGTATTTTCAAAGAAATACACATAGATAATTGTGATGAGGAAAATTGGGTTTGGAGATTGACAATTTCAGAAAGCGGATTTGACGAAAATGAATATGAAATTTCATACATGCGTTATTGTTCAGGCTCTAATAAAAAAGTTTCAAGAATATGTATTGGAGATTTTGATGATAAAATAAACAATGTAAAAGAGATGGAAGAAATTTTAACAAGATACGCTAAAACACAAAATAATATCAAAAGTGTAAAGAGAACATATGCTTAGTTTCTAAGAAGGCATAAAGTATCTTTAAGTCAAAAAATAATATTAAATAAAGCATTAAGTTAGAATTTATAAAGTAAATGGTGAATAATATGGATATAGTAAAATATGTTATTAAAAATAAATTAGAAATGGATGCAATGCATGATTCATATGCAACTGAAATTAAATTGAGGATAAATGTTTGGTTGTTATATATGATAATCTTGATAAAGGCGTTTTGAAACCGGATGGGAATTCATATTATAAAAACAAAAGATTAACAATAAGGTATGAGTTTGATTCTTATTGTGATGCAAAAGTTTATTATAAGGAAGACAAATTTTTGTATATTGATATGATGCAAGATATGAATAAATTTAATAAAGTAACAAAAGAATGTTTATTTATGTCATATAAATACTCAATTAGTAGTTTCGATGAATTACTTTTAGATTATTCTTTAAGAAAAATTATTAATGGTAAATATTATAAATATAAATATTGGGGACTAGTAATTGAATTAGATGCTACAAATGTAACATATATTTGGAAATAGATTATCAGATAAATTAGAATTTAAGGAGGAGTAAAGATGGAAAAAAAGAAAAAACAATCGAATTTTTCTATAATTATTAGTTTAATAATATTTTCTTTTTCTATAATTATCTTTCTTATAGGTCAATTTACACCAGATTGTCTATATAGTTTTGGGGTGTTGTATCCAATTCTTACATTTGTCATTATTGTCGCAACAGTATATGCATTTTTAACACATAAAAATAAAAGCACCATAGATTATATTATTATTTCAATTCTTTTTTTGTCAGTACTAACAATTACGATTCAAGACTTTATTTATTTGTATCGACCTAGAACAGGAGATTATTATTATTCATTATACTATAATTTTCCGGGAATTTTAAATTTAAACAAACATTGGCTTGTTAGTGTTGAACCATTGAAATATGAACTTGCAAGTACGATAGTATTGTTTGATTCAACATTGATATGTAGTGCATTTTGTGTTGTTATATCTATGGCAAATAATGTCTTTAGAAGGAAACGATGTTAGTTTAATTTAAAAGAGTATTTAAATTAGAATTTAATAGATTATTAGGAGGTAAAAGATTATGAAAATTAAAAAAAACTTTGCTATTATTGTAGCTTTATGTTTATTCTTAACAGGTTGTTCTAAGTCTGTAGATTGGGATAAAGATATTCAAAAATTAGAAAATGCAGGCTATACTGTAACATACCATACATCAGAAGAAGAATTAGCAAGTATTACACACGAACTAAATTCTTGGGCTAAATTTAATGGTTATGACTTAACTTTTGAAGTTGAAAAGTATACTGATTTATTAAAAGATAATGATTATGATTTTCAAGTTATATTTTATCAATTTGTAACTGAAGACCAAGCGTTAAATTATTATAATTTTGAAATCGAAACTCGTATAGAAGATGGCGTAAACAAATTCTATGTATCTGAAGATATAGTTGTTATTGCTGACAATAAAGAAGCAATTAATATATTAGGATACGATTTCAAATAATAATATGAAAAAATATATTTCAATTCTTACGTTATTTCTTTCAGTCATCTCTCTGGCATCTTGTGATAGTCAAAATATAACCAGTGATAAAGAAATTACATGTGAAGATATTATTAAAGTTTATGAAGAAGCTGGTTATGATATTTTTCATAAAGAAACAACTGAACAAGATTATGATTGGAATTGTTATCTTAAATGTACTGCTCCTGATTCAGATGATTATATATTCTTTTATATTTTTGATACTAATGAAGAAGCAGTTAATTATGCTGATGAAAGAGAATGGAATATTTTATTATATTTCTTTAGTGAATTACTTGGTGATTCATCATGGTTAAAAACTAAATCATATAACAATATAGCAATAGAATATGATCAAAATGAATTGTACAAACCATTTGAATCTTTGTTATAAAATGGAACTAAATGAAAAATCGGGAGTGAAAAGATGAAATCTAAAACATTAAATATATTAATATCATCTGTTTTCATTGTATGCTTAGTATTAACTATTGTTTTTGGTGTAGTTTTATTTGCGACTGAAAATAATTTATATTTAATACTAGCAAGTATTAGCGCTATTCTAATGATTGGAATTCCTTATTTGTTAGGTAAAACTATTAAAGTTGATGTATTAAAGGAATTAGAACAAAATGATAATAAAACTATTCAACAAGAACTAATTTATCATTTTTTAAAAGGAAATTATGGCCCTTTTTTACCGTTAGAGGAATATGATACGGAAATGGAAGTTTATACTAATTTTGCTAATATTGGATATATAAAAAAAGAATATCAAGAAGATCCACACGTGGCAGTTTATATTCAATTATTTAAAAAGTCCTTTAAAATTACTTATATAAATAAGAGTGTGGTAAAAAAATATGAAGAATTTAATAATATTGATGATATATTTTTAAGTATTAAAAATTCTTGTAATTTGTTAGTTAAAGAATAGTTTGACAAAGATTGATAAATTAGAATTAATCATTAGATAGAGGTTGGAAATTATATGGATAATAAAAAGACAATAGGAACTAAATCATATAAGTTTATATTATTAGAAATTGTTGCTTTTGTTATAGGTTCAATTTTATCATTATTATTTATATACGATTATTTACAAACAAGAAGAGAGATTTGTCTAATATTTGGTATTCTAAGTTTATGTTGTGTTGTTTTTATAGTTTATATATTAAGTAAAGCCTTTATTAGACCAAAAAATATAATTCAAGTTGATGAAAAAGGCTTATATTTGAATTTCAGTAAAAATAGAGTAGTATATATTTTATTTAGAGATATTGAAAATGTTTATGGTGATAGAATATCAGCATTGAGAACTATATACAAATTTGGAACTTTACATATACAAACAAAAGATAAAAAATACAAAATCGGAGTCGTTAATAATATTTTAGAAATAGAAAAGTATATTTATTCTAAAATAGCATGGAAATTTAAGTATTAAACTATTAATTAAATTATAATTTAATTAACAAACGGAGGTAATATGAATGAAGAAGTCACTATTGTTATTTTTTATTTTATTAATTCCATTAACATCTTGTTTTCAACGAAATGAGATATTTGAACATAATAAAAGAATTTTAGATGAAAATTATGAAGTAAACGCTAATTATGCAGTTGTGACCGGAAGAACATATCAAACTAAAGATAGAACTATAGATTTTGGCAATTTGATTGATAAACAAATTAGAAGAGATGATAAAGGCGTTGAAGTAATATATAACACAAGATTTACAAGTACACTAGTAGAAGATAATATCTATTTTTTCTATGAGTATAAGAGAGTTAAAGATATAGGTAAATTCGCTGTTGGATATGTAGATCTTGTTACCTCAAAAGTATATGCTGATTATTTTGAGTATGAGCGTTCTGGACTATCATGGGAATATTTATATTCTACTGATGAGTTTGTTGCGTATAAATTCTATGAATATAGTGGAATAAAAGATATAAAAATAGTGTTTTTCAAAGATTCTAATAAATTAGAATTTGATTATAATTTAAATCATTTACAATACGACGCAAGTGAATTAGAAGAAGTTCAAGAAAAGGATTACTACATTCAAGATGGTATTAAATATACTTTGGATTGGTACAAATTAATTAATTCAAGCACGGGAGAGGTTATTATTTTACCGAATGGAAATGAGTTAAGAGATAGTGTTCCTATAATTAAAGAAATATATGATAAATTCACTTATGATAATATAAGTATAAACTTAACATATTTATCAAATGGCGATGAGTTATTTTTCTATATACAAGATAGACCAACAAATAGTTTGAACGCTCCATTTATGCTTTTTAAATGTAATTTAGATTTGTCAGAAGTTTCTTATATTGGTTATTATGACCATTTAATATATAATGTGATTTTAAAAATATAAGGAGGTAAATGTTATGGAGTTATTCATAAAAAATAAATGTACTATTTATTCAATAGTCATTAGCTCCATCATATTTTATACTCAACCATAATGACAATTATAGGATTATTTAAATCGGATATTTTATATAATTATGGTGATTTATATCCTATATTGTTGCTTGTAACCATTGTATTTGTTATGTATTGTGTCATAACACATAAAAAAAGAAGTGCTATGGATTGTATCATAACTTCAATTCTATTTGTGTCTGTAATAATTGCTGTCACTCAGTGCTTTATATATTTTTATCGTATTAGAACTGGAGATTTTTATTACTCACTATATTATAATTTTCCTGGTGTCTTAGAATTTAATACCCACTGGATAGTTAGTATTGAACCACTAAAGTATAAAATTGAAAACACGATAATGTTGTTTGATCCAACATTGATAAGTAGTGCGTTTTGTGTCATTTTATCTGTGGTAAATAATATTTTTATAAAGAAATAATGTTGGTTTTGATTTATAAAAGTGTTTAAATTAGAATTTATAGATTAGATTGGGGGTGTGTAAAAATGAAATCTAGAACATTGAATACATTATTATCATCTATTTTCATTTTATGTTTAATGCTAACCATTGTTTTTGGCGTTATTTTATTTGTGACCGAAAATAATCTATATTTAATATTAATATGTGCTAGTCTTGTGCTTGCGATTGGTATTCCTAATATATTAGTTAAATATATTAAGGTTGATATATTAAAGGAATTAGAAGAAAATGATAATAGAAACATTCAACAAGAATTAATTTATCATTTTTTAAAAGGAAATTATGGTCCATTTTTACCATTAGATGAATATGATACAGAAATGGAAGTTTATACTAATTTTGCAAATATAGGATATATAAATAAAAAATTTCAAGCAGATCCTCACATGGCAGTTTACATTGAATTATTTAAAAAGCACTTTAAAATTACTTATATAAATAATGTTGTTATAAGAAAATATGAAGAATTTAATAGTATTGATGAAATTTTCTCAAGTATAGAAAACACTTGTAAATCACTTGTTGAAAAGTAGTATTAAAATGATTACTAAATTCCTATTTATCGATTGTTTTATAAATAAATATATAATTAGAAAGTTTTGAAAAAATATCAAATTAAAAACGAAATAATAACTTTGGAACTGAAAGGTTCCTTTTTTTTACGCTTTTTTTAAATAATGGGTGGTAATTTGCTACTTCAAATGTCCGTAACTATTGAGAGGATAATTTATTTTATATTTATTTTTTTAAAATAGGTCCATAAAAGCACTGCTAACTTTCCAGTACCATTAGAGAGATTTTAAAATATTTTTAAGATTTAGGTATACAAAATACTCTCTAAGTTTCCAGTAACTATTGAAGGGATATTTAAAAAATTTAATGAAACACCCCATCAAATTGATGTTGAAAACTCCAGTACTATTGAAGGAACATTAAAAAAGTTTAAAGCTACACCCCCTCAAAACTACTTTGAAATCTCCATTACTATTGAAGAAAGTAAAATATTTTTTCAAAAAGGGTACACAAACGCATATGTAACTTTCCAGTACTATTAGAGGGGCTTTAATCATTTTATTAATTTTACTATTTCACCCTCTCATTTTGGTGTCTTTATGTCCGTTACTATTGAAGGCACTTTTAAAGAATTTGCTAAAAGTTTTGCTGATAACCCCCTCAAAACTACTTTGAAATCTCCTGTAATAGTAGAGGCAGATAAATTTATTTTATTTATTTTTACTCAAAGGGCCATCAAAGATAGTCAAAAATTCGCATTACTATTGAGGAAACATAAA